>ONZR01000056.1_pt1 | contig 61472 bp, 41 predicted proteins | sample 1671691 | NCBI WGS metagenome assembly ONZR01 (sample SAMN06348182, study PRJEB24527) | human gut metagenome | biome: human gut; feature: ankylosing spondylitis patient; material: feces | host: Homo sapiens | place: China | collected 2015-10 | reverse complement strand
CGCCGATGGTACTGCAATGCAATGCGGGAGAGTAGGTAGCCGCCTTCTTTTATCAAGAGCCTCAGATTTCGAAAGATTTCTGAGGCTTTTTTCGTTTTCCTATAGTTTATTTTCGCTGTTTTTTGCTTGATATACGTCATGTAACTATGTTATAAAGTGTTTAAAACATTAAAAAAGCACTGATAATCAGTCTATTACTTGCATATCTCGATTTTTTTTTGTATCTTTGCAAACGATAAGAATAAGGATATCATCCATATATCTGTTTTGTGTATGCTGGTATCCGTTAAGGTATCTAACGGAACTGAGGTGTGCAGCCTATCTTTTTCTCACAAGTTGCCACCGCGAAATCACTGATGTTGTAGTTCAGCTTTTCAGGTTCCATAAAACAAAAAATATGAAGAGAATAACAATGGTATTAGTCAGCATCTTGATGCTGATGATGAAGGTAAGTACAGCGTCGGCTGATACGAATGTAAATGTATCCTCTACTGATGATTTCGATTGGACTCCAGTGATGGAAGCGATTATCCAGGTAGAGAGTGAGGGTAACCCCAAAGCAAAGAGTGGAAGTTCTGTTGGTGTTATGCAGATTACTCCTATCTTGGTGGCAGAGTGTAATGACATTTTAAAGAGACGCAAGAGCAAGAAGCGTTTCACATTGTCTGATAGATTCAGCATTGCGAAGTCTAAGGAGATGTTCCTCCTGATTCAGTCTGTCCACAATCCTCTGAATAGCATTGAGCACGCAATTCGTGCTTGGAATGGTGGAAACCATTATAGTGTGAAGAGAACACAGCGCTATTTTGAGAAGGTCATGAATCTTTTGAAAAAGTAATTGATTTTTGATATGTCCGATCTATCCTTCCAGGATGGATCGGATTTTTGTTTGTTCCCTATACTCATTCTCTTTTCCCACTTTTATTCCAGTTTCTGCTTTTTATCATACTTTTTCTCTGTTTTTATCTGCCAAATCACACTTTTTTGCCTTTAAATGTTAAAAACGAGTTAAAAAGATAACTTTTTGCTAGAAATGTTTGGTGGTTAACAAAAAAAGTAGTACCTTTGCACTCGCAATTCAGAAATGAGTTGATAATATCGCGGTGTGGAGCAGTTGGTAGCTCGCCAGGCTCATAACCTGGAGGTCGCATGTTCGAGTCCTGCCGCCGCAACCAAATAAAGGAAGTGATTAAATAATCACTTCCTTTTTTGTTTTCTTCATATTGTGTTTATCACCTTTTCTCCTCCATTGTTCTTTTTCTCTTATCCCTCTTGATTATCTAGAATTTCTTTAGTTTTCTCATTGATTTCCCTTTCATTTTGCTTTATATTCATTTGAAATCCAACATATTCTATTTTTTAACACTAAATATTTGCGTATATCGAATAAAACCACTACTTTTGCACATTGATAAATTTATGTGCAACTAATAAAATAAAGGAAGGGCTTCGATATGTCAGTATCCAAAACAAGACAAAAACTGGTAGATGTTGCAAGACAACTGTTTGCCAAGAATGGTATAGCCAATACTACAATGAATGATATTGCTGTAGCATCTGGTAAGGGGCGTCGTACGCTTTATACCTATTTCAGTAGAAAGGAAGATGTCTATTATGCAGTTATCGAGTCGGAGTTGGAGCGTCTTTCTGATAAATTGGATGAGGTAGCCAACTGTAAGATGCGTCCTCAGGACAAGATCATAGAATTGATTTACACCCATCTCAGTATGATCAAGGAAACAGTGGTACGTAATGGCAATCTTCGTGCTGAGTTCTTCCGTAACATCTGGATGGTAGAGAAAGCTCGCAAGAACTTTGATGAGGATGAAATCGAAATCTTCCGTCGTGTCTATGCCGAGGGAAAGGAAGATGGGGAATTTGACATCGACAATATTGATTTAGTTGCTGATATTACCCACTATTGTATCAAGGGGCTGGAAGTACCTTTCATTTATGGAAGATTAGGCCATGGTATGAATGTGGAGTCAAGTAAACCGCTGGTTGCAAAGGTTGTTTATGGCGCCTTGGGTAAATCAGGCTTAAAACTTTAAATAAGATATTCATAATAAACTGATTATTAATTAAATAAGAAAGAAATGGGATTATTAACAGGTAAAACTGCCCTTGTAACAGGTGCAGCTCGCGGCATCGGTAAGGCTGTCGCTATGAAATTTGCTTCTGAGGGTGCTAACATCGCATTCACAGACCTCGTACTCAATGATGATATGGCAGCTGGCTTGGAGGCTACTCGCAAGGAGATTGAGGCTCTTGGTGTAACATGCCGCGCATATGCTGGTAATGCTGCTGACTTCGAGGAGACTGAGAAGACCGTTAAGCAGATTCACGCAGATTTCGGTTCTATCGATATTCTCGTTAACAACGCAGGTATCACTAAGGACGGTTTGATGCTTCGTATGAGTGAGGCTCAGTGGGATGCAGTTTTGAATGTAAACTTGAAGTCTGCCTTCAACTTTATCCACGCTTGTTCTCCTATCATGCTCCGTCAGCGCAGCGGTTCTATCATCAACATGGCTTCTGTTGTTGGTGTTCATGGTAACGCTGGTCAGTGCAACTATGCAGCTTCTAAGGCTGGTATGATTGCTTTGGCTAAGTCTATTGCCCAGGAGTTGGGTCCTAAGGGTGTACGTGCTAACGCAGTAGCTCCTGGTTTCATCGAGACAGCTATGACAGCACAGTTGCCAGAGGAAATCCGTAAGGACTGGATGAAGAAGATTCCTTTGCGTCGTGGTGGTCAGACTGAGGATATTGCAAATGTTTGTCTCTTCCTCGCTTCTGATATGTCAAGCTACGTAAGCGGTCAGGTAATCCAGATCGATGGTGGTATGAATATGTAATCTATTGGCATCTGTTTTAGATAAAACATGCAGGTAGTTTACGAGGACAACCATATAATTATCGTCTCTAAGAGAAGTGGTGAAATCGTGCAGGGCGACAAGACCGGCGATGAGCCTCTCTCAGAGACGGTAAAACAATATATCAAGGAGAAGTACCAGAAACCAGGAAATGTATTCCTGGGAGTGGTGCATCGACTTGACCGTCCTGTCTCAGGACTCGTGGTATTTGCCAAAACCTCCAAGGCTTTGAGTCGTCTGAACAATATGTTCCGTGATGGCGAAGTTCACAAGACCTATTGGGCAATCGTGAAGAATATGCCACGCGAGACAGAGGCAACATTGACTCATTGGATAGTAAGAAACGAAAAGCAGAATAAAAGCTACGCTTACGACCATGAGGTGAAGAATTCGAAGAAGGCGATATTGAAGTATAAGGTGATAGGGCATACTGATCATTATACCCTTTTGGAAGTGAACCTGATGACAGGCCGTCATCATCAGATCAGATGCCAGTTAGCTAAGATGGGGTGCCCGATCAAGGGTGACCTGAAATACGGTTCTCCTCGCAGCAATGCCGACGGAAGTATCTCTCTTCTCTCGCACAAGGTAGAGTTTGTGCATCCAGTATCAAAAGAAACCATTGTAGTGGAAGCTCCTCTGCCAGATGATAATCTATGGAGAGCTATTGCTCCATAACAATTTAATATCCATGCTTATGAAGAAGTATGCGAAATGGGTGGGGATCGTTGTTCTTACCCCATTCGTGCTCATATTATTGTTGGCTGTTTTGCTTTATTTGCCTCCAGTACAGAACTGGGCAGTAAAGCAAGTTGCTTCTTATGCTTCAGAATCGACGGGCATGGATATTTCCGTAAAGCATGTACAACTCGTTTTCCCTCTCAAGCTGGGAGTGGAAGGCGTGAAAGTACTGCAACCTGTCGATTCATTGAAGAACAGCAGAAACCTTGCTTTAAGAAATAAAAAAGATACCGTAGCCGACATCCAGAAGATGGTGGTAGATGTACAGTTGCTGCCACTTTTCAGCAATCAGGTGATGGTGGATGAACTGAACTTCACGAAGATGAAGGTGAACACCACCAACTTTATCCACGAAGCCCGAATCAAGGGAGATGTGGGCAGATTGCAGCTGATGGCACATGGTATAGATCTGGGTAAGGAGCACGTGAATGTGAACGATGCCCTGATTTCAGATGCCAGATTGTCTGTAGAATTGAGCGATACAGTTCCGCCAGATACGACTCCGAGCACCAATTACTGGAAGATCCACTTACAGAAACTGAAACTAAAGAATACCGATTTTACCCTACACATGCCTGGAGATACCCTTCAGGTGAATGCTTATTTCGGTGATGCGCTCGCCCGCACCACCTACCTTGACCTGTTCAAAGGTCTGTATCAGGTCAAGCACTTGGACTGGAAGAACGGAAGGGTGAACTATGACCAGAATTTCGAACGTCCTGTATCCGGTCTGGACTTCAACCATCTTGCCTTCCACGATATGGCATTGAAGGCCGATTCCTTCTATTTCTGCGATTCCAGGATTGATGTAAAGATCAAGGAAGCAAGGATGAAGGAGAAGAGTGGACTGAAGATAGAACAGCTTAATGGCAGATTTGTGATGGATTCCGTGAAGTTGCAGTTGCCGGATCTCTATTTCCGTACTCCGGAATCTCATTTGCAGGCTACTGTAGATATGGATATGAATGCCTTTGCCGAGAAGAATCCTGGCAAGGTGATGGCGCGTGTGAAAGGTGCCTTGGGACGTTCTGATCTTTTTCTCTTCATCGGTGATGCATTGCCGAAGCAGATGAAGAGCCGATGGCCTTACTATCCGATGAAGGTGGAAGGTTCGCTGAAGGGAAACATGCAGCGTGCCTCTTTCTCGGGAGTCAAGGTGAATCTGCCTACCGTTTTCGATTTAAGCACGGATGGTATGGTAGCTAATATGACAGATATGAATCGTCTGAAGGCGAATATCAATCTGAAGGCACGCACCTATAATCTCGGTATGGTAACAGCCATGCTCGATCCTGCCTTGACACAGGAAATCCGTATCCCTAGCGGCATCGGCATTCAGGGAAATGTAAAGATGGATGGAACGAAGTATGCCACCAGACTGGCTCTTACCGAAGGTAAGGGAAGCATGAAGGTGGATGCTGCCATCGATGCCAAGACCCGTAGGGATGGCAGCATCGATATGAATCGCCTGGCTTATCAGGCAAAGTTGCAGGCACGACAGATTCAGGCCCAGCATTTCTTGCCTCACCAGAATCTCTACACCTTTACGGGAGAGGTAGAGGCAAAGGGCGTGGGTACAGATTTCCTGTCGCCTCGAACCCGACTGATGGCGAAAGCCAAGGTTAACCAGGTACATTATGACCAGTATCAGTTGCATGATATGGTGGCTGATGCGCAGGTTGCCAACGGTAGAATTCATGCCAAGCTGGATAGTAGGAATGATCTGCTGAATGGTAACATCGCCGTGGATGCCCTGGCTAATACCAAGAAATTGCAGGCTACACTGGTGGCAGATGTGCACCATGCCGATATGTATCAGTTGAAGATTACCGATAAACCAGTGGATGTTTCGCTCTGTGGTCAGATCGATGTTCATTCCGATCTGAAGGATAGTCACAAGGTATGGGCCAACCTGGATGATATCACCGTAAGGACAGAAAAGAAAGTCTATCGCCCAGTAGGTGTGAAGGTAGATATCCTGACCGATAGAGATACCACCCATGCCATAGCAGAGTGTGGAGATTTCCGTCTGAACATGGATGCGCATGGAGGCTACGAGAAACTCCTGCACAGAGTTACCGGTTTGCAGAAGGAATTATGGAAGCAGCTCAAGAACCGTCGTATCGATCAGGTGATGATTCGCAACAGTTTCCCTAGCGGACATATCTACCTTTCTACAGGTAAGGATAACTTCATTTCCCGATTCATCGAATATATGGGTTACCATTTCAAGTCGGTGGAGATGGAGCTGAATGCCTCGCCTGTGGCAGGACTCGAAGGATATATGAACATCGACTCCCTGGTGGCGAGTGGCATGCAGCTGGATACCATTCGTGCCCAGGTACATACGCAGGGAGATACCATCCGCTATTCAGCCCGTGTTCAGAACAATAAGCACAATCCGCAGTATGTGTTCCGGGCATTGGTAGATGGTGAGGTGCGGGAGCATGGCTCCAATATCAAGGCTCGCCTCTATGATGCATCCAATAAGTTGGGTGTGGATGTGGGACTTGCTGCCATGTTGCAGCCTAATGGTGTGAAAGTGTCTCTGATAGATACCCATCCGATATTGGGTTATAAGGAGTTCGTAGCCAATGATTCCAACTATGTGATGTTGAGTGATGACGGACGTGTATCTGCCGATCTGGTGCTGAAGGCAGCAGCGGGCAATATGGGTATGCGTGTCTATTCCAACGATAAGAACGAGGATGCCCTGCAGGATATCACCGTCAGCATGAGCAGGTTCAATCTGGACAAGGTGCTGAGTGTGATTCCGTATATGCCGGATATTACGGGTATCATGGATGGTGACTTCCACTTTATCCAGACCAAGGAAGAACTCTCTGTTTCTTCTAATCTGAAGATAGATAACATGACCTACGAGAAATGTCCGATGGGCAATGTGGGTTCGGAGTTTACCTATATGCCAAAGAGTGACGGTTCTCACTATGTAGATGCCATCCTTACCTATGAGGGTGATGAGGTGGCTACCGTTACGGGTACTTATAAGTCGGAAGGTGCCGGCGATCTGGATGCAGAGGTAGGATTAGAGAAGCTTCCTTTGCACTTTATCAATGGTTTTGTACCTGATCAGCTCATCGGTTTGAAGGGATATGGCGAAGGTGCCCTGAAGATGAAGGGTGCCTTGAGCAATCTTGATATCGATGGTGAAGTATATCTCGATTCAGCTTATCTCGTGAGTGTTCCATACGGCATTTCTATGCGATTTGCCAACGATCCAGTGCGCATTACAGACAGTAAGCTGCTCTTCGAGAACTTCATGATGTATGCCAACAACGAGAGTCCGCTCAATATCCAGGGTGCCCTCGACTTCACGGATGTGGAGAATATGAAGCTGAATATCCGGATGAGAGCGCAGGACTTCCTGCTGATTGATGCAGAGGAGAATGCCCGCTCAGAGGCATTCGGTAAGGCGTATGTCAACTTCTTCGGAAGCATGCAGGGCTCATTGTCTAATCTGAAGATGATGGGTAAGCTGGATGTACTGGGCAAGACCAATATGACCTATATCTTGCGTGAGTCGGAACTCACTACCGATAACCAGTTGGAGGAACTGGTGAAGTTTACCAATTTCAAGAGTGGCAAGGAGGTTGTGGTTCAGAAGCCTACGCTGGATGGTTTCGATATGTTGCTGAGTATGTCAATCGATGAGTCGGCGCGTATTCTCTGTGCCTTGAATGCCGATAAGACCAATTATGTGGATCTGATGGGAGGAGGCAATTTGCAGATGCGGTATAATACGGCTGACGGTATCCGGCTGACGGGTCGATATACCCTGAATGATGGTGAGATGAAGTACTCTCTGCCTATCATTCCATTGAAGACCTTTGATATTCAGGATGGAAGCTATATCCAGTTTACGGGTGATCCGTTTAATCCTACCCTGAATATTACGGCAACGGAGGATATCAAGACTACCGTCAACGAGGGTGAGGGTAGTGGACGCTCGGTGGATTTCATCTGTGGTGTGAAGCTGAGTCAGACTCTGGAGAAACCGGGTATCCAGTTTATCATCTCGGCATCCAACGACCAGACCATCCAGGATGAGTTGAATTCGATGAGTGTAGAGGAGCGAGGCAAGATAGCCATCACGATGCTGGCTTCGGGTATGTATCTGGCGAGTGGAACCACCAGTTCGTTCTCGATGAATACCGCCCTGACTTCATTCCTCAACTCCGAGATCAATAACATTGCAGGTACAGCCATGCGAAGCATCGGACTCGATGTGGGTATGTCGGTGGATAACCAAACCAATGCCTCTGGCGGAACGCATACCGACTACAACTTCAAGTTCGCCAAGCGATTCTTCAATAATCGCCTGAGTTTCTCAGTGGGTGGACAGGTTTCAACCGGTGCAGAACTGGAGAATGCCAACAAGAATGAGTCTTTCTTCAACAATGTGGAGGTTCAGTATCGTCTCAACGAAGGAGCCAGCATGTATGTAAGAGCCTTTTATAATGCCAACACCTACGATTGGCTGGATGGTCAGATTGGGGAGTATGGCGGCGGTTTCACCTGGCGCAGAAAACTCTCCAAGTTCTCGGATATCTTCAGATGGAAGACAGAGAAGCAGCAGGTGCCTGCAGATTCTCCGATGCTGCGAACCCGCAAGGATTCAGTGATGCTGCGAACCCGCAAGGATTCTGTTATTAGAAACAACGAAAAATAAGCTAGTGAATATGAGAAAGAAGAATCGACTTCACCTTATTATATATATAGCGGCAGCGGTGATGCTGTTCAGCTTCCTGTTTACAGGGTGCTCTTCTACGAGTGCCCTGAAGGAAAACGAGCAGCTGTTTACCGGTTTGAAGCCTATAGAATACTCCAACTACGAGGCGAATACCTATGCCGACTCGGTGAAGGAAGAGATGGAGTTTGCCCTTGCATCAGCCCCTACGGGAGCTTTTATGGGAAGCAGCTATTTCCGTACTCCTTTTCCTGTCCGTCTGTGGATATGGAATGCCTTCTCTCCGTCGGGTAATGCTCTTTCCAGATGGATTACCAAGGTATTCGGTTCGAAGCCTAAGCTGATGGAGAATGTGAATCCGAAGTTGAGAGCACAGGTAGCTGAGCATCAGCTCGACAAGTTGGGCTATTTCAATGGCAAGGTAGATTATGAAGTGATCACCCAGAGCAATCCGAAGGAAGCCAAGGTGGCTTATAAGGTGAATATGGGACATTTGTGGAGATTGGATTCCGTGGCTTATCTCAATTTCCCGGAACATGGCAAGCAGCTCATCGATTCTACGATGTCGCAGGCCGTCATCAGAAAGGGAAGTCCGTTCAATGTCTCCAATCTGGAGCAGGAGCGTCAGCGACTCACCCGCCTTTTCCGTAACCATGGCTATTACTTCTATCAGAATGGCTATGCATCTTATCTTGCAGATACCGTGAATACGTCTGGCAAGGTGAACCTCCGTCTGTCGATGGTGGACAGCATAGAGCCGGAAGCAACCCGCCAGTGGTATATCGGCAATATCAACATCAACTTCAAGAAGCAGTTCATGGAGGAGATGACCGATAGCTTCGTGCGTCGCTATCTGAGTTTCAGATATGCGGGTAAGAAGATGCCGATTCGTGCCGGAGTAGTGCTCAGGGAGTTGAAGCTCCGCCCACGAAAGCTTTATATGGTGGATGATGAAAATACGGCAAAGGCAGGATTGCAGTCGATGGGACTCTTCAATTATACCAACCTGCAGTTTGTGCCTCGGAGCACTCAGGTTTTGGACAGCCTGGGAAATGTGCAATATTGTGATACACTGGATGCCAACATCGATCTGGTGTTCGACAAACCATACGATTTCTATGTAGAAGCCAACGCCAAGGGCAAGACTACCGGTAGGGTAGGTCCGGAGCTGGTGGTGGGTCTGACCAAGCGCAATGCCTTCCGGGGTGGTGAGAAGCTGGATATCAACTTCCATGGTTCTCATGAGTGGCAGACCATCACGGGACAGGGGGGAAGTTCCAACAAGATCAATTCCTATGAGTTCGGATCGGATGTCACGCTGTCGTTCCCAAGCATCATCACTCCTTGGAATGCTTTCCGCACGATGGCACAGAATGAGCGCAGATTCCGCAGAGGTCATATCCCTCGCCGTTACTATGGTACGCCGAATACCACCATCAAGGCTTCCATGAACATCCTGAACCGCGCCGGCTATTTCCGCCGTCATGTGGCAGGAGGAGAGTTGACTTATGATTGGGCTACCTCTTATCAGCATCGCCATTCGTTCAGTCCGCTGATTCTTTCGTATGAGTATATGAACTATACTTCTCCGAAGTTTGACAGCATTATGAATAATAATGTGTATGTGGCAACTTCGATGGCCGACCGTTTCATCCCGAAGATGAGCTATACCTACACCTATCGCAGTGCGCAGAAATATCGCAGTCCTATCGTGTGGTCAACTACGGTGAGCGAAGCCGGCAACATCCTGTCGCTGGGCTATCTTCTGGGCGGCAGAAAATGGAACGACAAGGGTAAGACGATGTTCAAGAACGAGTATTCTCAGTTCTTCAAGCTGGAAACAGATTTCGTGAAGTATTGGAAGCTGAATGAAACATCCACCCTGGTGGGACATCTGAATGCCGGAATGATCTGGAGTTACGGCAATTCGAGTCAGGCACCCTATACGGAGATGTTCTATGTAGGTGGAGCCAACAGTATCCGTGCCTTCAGTGTGCGAGGTGTCGGACCAGGCGAGCAAGACTACAGTGCCCTGAGTAACAAGTATGCCAACATCCTTCGTACGGGAGATATCAAGTTCCAGGCGAATCTGGAATACCGTCCTAAGATCTGGGGCGATCTTTATGGTGCTCTGTTCCTGGATGCCGGTAATGTCTGGATGAAGGATGCCGATTTATCCTCTTTCGAGGCCTTCAAGTTTGATAAGTTCTACAAGCAGCTGGCTGTAGGCACTGGAGTGGGTATCCGCTACGATATGGGAATGTTTGTGGTTCGAGTGGATTGGGGAATTGGTCTGCATCTGCCATACGATACGGGTAAGAGTGGATTCTACAACATTCCAAGCTTCAAGAAGAACCAGAGCCTGCATTTGGCTGTGGGCTATCCGTTCTAGCCCCGGTTTTCGGGGGTGATGTTCCATAAATCATTCAAATAATGATGTAAATCAAAAAAAAATAGGAAAAGATGCTGCTAGGTGCATTTTTTTTATTACTTTTGCAGGTGATTAAACGTAAATATCAACTATTAAAAAAAATATAGATTATGAAACCTACATTATTGCTTTTGGCTGCTGGTATGGGTAGCCGTTATGGTGGTTTGAAACAGCTCGATGGTCTGGGCCCTAATGGTGAGACTATTATGGACTACAGTATCTACGATGCTATTCAGGCTGGTTTTGGTAAGATCGTTTTCGTTATCCGCAAGGATTTCGAGGATCAGTTCCGCGAGAAAATCCTCTCTAAGTACGAGGGCCATATCCCAGCAGAGCTTTGCTTCCAGTCTTTGGATGCACTCCCAGAAGGATTCAGCGTACCTGAGGGTCGCGAGAAGCCATGGGGTACCAACCACGCAGTGTTGATGGCAAAGGACGTTATCAAGGAGCCTTTCTGCGTAATCAACTGCGATGACTTCTACAACCGTGACTGCTTCATGGTTATCGGCAAGTTCCTCTCTGAGCTTCCAGAGGGTAGCACCAACAAGTATGCTATGGTAGGTTTCCGCGTAGGCAACACCTTGAGCGAGAACGGTACAGTAGCTCGTGGTATCTGCTCTAAGGACGAGAACGAGAACCTGACAACTTGTGTAGAGCGCACCGAGATCATGCGTATCAATGGTGAGGTATCTTACAAGGACGAGGAAGGCAAGTGGGTTGCTGTAGGCGACAACACTCCTGTATCTATGAACGTATGGGGCTTTACTCCAGATTACTTCGCTCACAGCGAGGCTTACTTCAAGGAGTTCCTGAGCGATCCTAAGAACATGGAGAACAAGAAGGCTGAGTTCTTTATCCCATTGATGGTCAACAAGCTCATCAATGAGGGTACATCTACCGTTAAGGTACTCGATACCACCAGCAAGTGGTTTGGTGTAACTTATGCAGCCGACCGTCAGAGTGTAGTAGATAGAATCCAGGGTCTCATCGACGAGGGTGTATATCCTAACAAGCTCTTCTAATTCTATTAGATGGATATTCAATTAGATATTTTAAACGAAAAGGAAGCCGCTATTCTCCGAGAGACGATAGCGGCTTCTCAGCATATTGTCATCTGTGCCCACAAGTCACCTGATGGCGATGCTATTGGCTCATCTTTGGGATGGGCTTATTTTTTGCGCTCTTTGGGTAAGAACCCTGTCATCTGTGTGCCTGATATGATACCGGATGCCCTTTCCTGGTTGCCTGGTAGTGATGATATCGTGAGATACGACAAGTATCCCGACAAGGTGCAGCAGGCTTTTGATGAGGCTGATCTGGTATGCTGCGTGGATTTCGGCAGCACAGGCCGACTGGATGAGATGGATCATGTGCTTGCTGGCTGCAAGGCACAGCGTGTTGTCATCGACCATCATCTGGCTCCTAACCTGGAGGCTAAGCTGATGATTTCGCAGCCACATGCCAGCAGCGCCAGCGAACTGGTGTTCCGTGTGATATGGCAGTTGGGTGGTTTCCCTGAGTTGGATAAGACCTGGGCTACCTGCGTATATTGCGGTATGATGACTGATACGGGTGGATTCACCTATAATTCTACCAATCCGGACATCTACTACATCATCTGCCAGCTGCTTACCAAGGGTATCGACAAGGATAAGATTTATCGCAACGTCTTCAACAACGCCCGTGTTTCTGCAGTCCGCTTCCGTGGTCATCTGATGAACGAGAAGCTGCAGGTCATCGAGTCGCTCCATGCCAGTTACTATACCGTAACCCGCAAGGAGATGAAGGAGTATGATTTCATCAAGGGCGATCTGGAAGGATTGGTGAACGTGCCTCTTACCATCAGAGGTCACAAGCTCTCCATCTCGCTCCGTGAGGATACCGATATCGACAACCGCGTATTGGTGAGTCTCCGTTCTGTGGATGATTTCCCATGCAATAAGATGGCGGAGCAGTTCTTCAATGGTGGTGGACATCGCAACGCATCAGGCGGTAAGCTGCTTTGCAGTATCGAGGAGGCAGAGAAGATTGCCCAGAAGGCAATTCTTGCCTTTGCCGATTTGCTGAGATAAGGAGGCTTTTGCGCCTGAAAAAACAGAGAAATAAGGAAAAACAACCCCGAAAGAGGCATTAGGATGATAATAAGTGATAAATAATAATAAAATCATCCTATACTTCTCGGTGTTGTCTTTTCTTTTTTGTACCTTTGCCCAATAATTTAGAATTTAGTAAAAGGAATGAAGAAATTTTTGTTTGCCATCATGGCTATAGCAGCACTTTTCTCGTTTGCTGCATGTAACGATACTGAGACATATAAGGATTTGCGTGACCGCGAGTTGGACTCTATCAGTTCTTTCTTGCGTCATGAAAACGTGAAGGTCATTTCAGAAGAGGAATTCAAGAGTCGTTGGGAGAAGAAGCAGAAGGACAACAGCGTGGTTCTTACTGATACTTCCAAGAACAACAACGAGTATGTGCTCTTCAACAGCAACGGTATCTATATGCAGGTATTGGAAATGGGTTGTGGCGACTATATCAAGATGGGCGAGACTACCGACGTGCTCGTTCGTTTCTCAGAATACAATCTGAATACCGCAGCAGAGATGAGTGACAACTCTTTGCAGTTGAGCAATAATCTGAAGCAGTATTCTTTCTATACTGATAAGATGACCGTGACCAATAATTCCGGCACTTTCACCGGTACTTTTGATGTGAATAGCAGCTTGATGGCAGCCACTTACAACAAAAACTACTCCGGCGGTTATAGCGGAACAGTACCTAGTGGCTGGCTGGTTCCTTTCAGTTGGGTAAAGATTGGTCGTGGTAATGCCGAGGGCGAGAGAATAGCTCACGTTCGTCTGGTAGTTCCTCATACATACGGTACTACATCGGCATCAGGAAGCGTATATGCCTGCCTCTATGATTTAACCTTGCAGAGAGGCAGATAAGATAATTTCATTTTAAAAAGATATTATTATGACACTGATTAAGTCTATTTCTGGTATCCGTGGAACGATCGGCGGTCCAGCGGGCGATACTTTGAATCCGCTCGACATCGTCAAGTTTACATCTGCTTACGCTACATTCATCCGTCGTAGCGGTGCTTCTAAGAGCAACACCATCGTGGTTGGCCGTGATGCACGTATCTCGGGCGAGATGGTAAAGAATGTAGTTTGTGGAACTTTGATGGGTATGGGTTACGATGTATTGAACATCGGTCTGGCTACTACTCCTACTACAGAGTTGGCTGTAACCATGAGTGGTGCTGCCGGTGGTATCATCATCACAGCTTCTCATAACCCACGCCAGTGGAATGCTCTCAAGCTTCTCAACGAGAAGGGCGAGTTCCTGACTGCTGCCAATGGTAGCGAGGTATTGAGCATTGCCGAGAAGGAAGATTTCGAGTATGCTGATGTTGATTCTCTCGGTAAATATACAGAAGATGATACCTTCAACAAGCGCCATATCGACTCAGTGCTTGCATTGAAGCTCGTGGATGTTGAGGCTATCAAGAACGCTCATTTCAAGGTTTGTGTAGATGCCATCAACTCTGTAGGTGGTGTTATTCTCCCAGAGTTGCTCGATGCACTCGGCGTAGAATATACATTCCTGAATGCTGAGCCTACCGGTGATTTTGCTCACAACCCAGAGCCTTTGGAGAAGAACCTCGGTGGTATTATGGATGAGTTGAAGAAGGGTGGCTACGATATGGGTATCGTTGTTGACCCAGACGTTGACCGCCTGGCATTCATCTGCGAGGATGGTAAGATGTTTGGCGAGGAATATACCCTGGTAAGTGTAGCAGACTATGTATTGAGCAAGACTCCAGGTAATACAGTCAGCAACCTTTCATCTACCCGTGCTCTCCGCGATGTAACCGAGAAGCATGGCGGTTCATATTGTGCTTCTGCCGTAGGCGAGGTGAATGTAACTACCAAGATGAAGGATGTTCACGCAGTGATTGGTGGCGAAGGCAATGGTGGAGTTATCTATCCAGAGAGCCACTATGGTCGTGATGCCCTCGTTGGTATCGCTCTCTTCCTGAGCAGTCTGGCTCATAAGGGCTGCAAGGTGAGCGAACTTCGTGCCAGCTTCCCTAACTACTTCATCGCCAAGAACCGCATCGACCTGACTGCTTCTACCGATGTAGATGCTATCCTCGTCAAGGTGAAGGAGCTGTATGGCAAGGAGAAGGATGTAACTGTTACTGATATCGATGGCGTGAAACTCGACTTCCCTGACAAGTGGGTTCACCTCCGCAAGAGTAACACCGAGCCAATCATCCGCGTATATAGTGAGGCTTCTACCATGGAGCAGGCTGATGAGCTTGGAAAGAAGCTTATGCAGGTAGTTTATGATATGCAATAAGATACTGCATTATATATAAGATACGGTATTTATATAAAAAACGACTTCCAACGATTATAGGCAGCAATGCTTATAAGCGTTGGAAGTCGTTCTCGTTTATAAAAGTTCCGGCTCGATATGATGGAAAACTTATTGCTCTGCCAGCTCCTTCATGGCATCATTCAATGTATTGAACAGTACATTGATGTTTTCCTCCTGGTTCTTGCACGCCTCCTTGAAGAGAGCGACAGGATCTTCAGAATCGCCCTTCAGCGGAGCCTCGTTCAGGAGGATGTTCACATTGTTCAGCAGCATACCGTGCAGGGTAGGCATGTGTAGCTGCTGCTGGGTGCCCTCCTTGCTGCCACACTTCAGTCCGGCAGCGTATGCTTTCACGATGATGCGCACCAGCAGATGGATAGCCATCGGTTCGTCGGCAAGGCTGATGAGTACACCATGGGTATAATCTCGTACGTGCTCCTCTATGCTTGTAAACTTACCCTGCAGGAGCCAGGTGAAGTTGCGCTTGTATTCAGCTTCCATAGCCTTGTAAAGCTGGTTCGATTTGCAGGCGATGCGCAGATAGTCGAGCATGGTTGGCTCGAAGGTAGGATCGGTCTTCTTCATGCTCTCAAAATTCTTCTGCATGCGCTCATTAGCCTCTTCTGCACTCTTATAGTTGAGTCGTACGAGGGTAGAGAACATGATGTCGAAGAAGTACTGGTTCACTTCTCCATAGTGTTCCAGCATCATCTGCTTCACCTCTTTGGGGTCGTTCTTCTTCTGGAAGTCATCGCCGCCAACCGCAGCATCCATGATGCCGCGTGCGTATGCCTCGAAGAATCCTCTTACGAAAGAGGCTACAGCCTGATAACTATTGATTCTCTTGCTCATTGTCTTTTGAATGTTTTAATCAAAGATGAATTAATCAAAATGTTTAAATCAAAGATAATTTAATCAAAAATCTTAAATTCATATCCCTGTTCCATCAGCCATTCTATGGATTGTGGAAGTGCCGTCTTCAGCTTGTCGATGCTCTTCAGTGAGTCATGGAAGGTGATGATGCTGCCGTTTCGGGCATATTTCTTCACATTGTTCACCACATCTTCTGCCGTCATCCACTTGGAATAATCTCGGGTCACCACATCCCACATGATTACCTTGTAGGTGCGGTGCAGCCACCAGTACTCGCTCTGTCGCATCCAGCCATGAGGTGGACGGAAGAGATGGGCGTGGATGATGTCATTCGCCTTGTTGGTGTTGAGCACGTAGGAGATGACACGATGCTTGAAGGCACCGATATGATTGAAGGTATGGTTACCTATCTGATGACCCTCTGCTACAATCTGGTTGTAGAGATCGTGGTTGCGCAATACGTTTTCGCCCACCATGAAGAAGGTAGCCTTGATATTGTACTTTCTCAAGGTTTCCAAGATGAATGGGGTGGATTCGGGAATCGGACCATCATCGAATGTGAGATACACCGAATGGTCGTTCTTGTCCATTCTCCATATTGCTTTCGGATATAACCATCTGAGCCATTTGGCAGGTTGCTCTATGAACATAGGAATAACTTGATTAGGGGATGATACAAAAAGGGAGACCTAGCAAAAACGCCAGGTCTTCCTTGATATTCTTTATTTTACTGATTGCCCTGTGGCATACTGCCGCCTCTACCGCGATAGAGTGTATAGAGGGCATTGAGCTGCTTCTCATAACTCTTCTGCAACTGAGGGCTTACCATACCTGCCACATCGCAGACACTCTGCATAATCATAATCTGACGGATGCAGTCGTTCTGGCTCTGCAGGAAGCGGTCGTTGGACAATGAGAGGTAATAGTCGAGATACTGGTGAGCATTCTTCCAGACAGCCTCTACATATTCCTTACCCTTTGCCTTCTGACCGGTGAGCAGCCAGCCGCGAGCCATATCCAGACCACCGCTCATGTAATCGAGGGTGACATTGTATGCAGGAATCTCCACATCAGCCTTCTTCAGGATGTTGATAGCCTTCTGGTTCTTGCCGTCGGCGATGAGCTGGAGGGCTGTCTGGGCGAGCAGGCGACGGTGGGTATAGCACATGCGCATGGTTGTCTCGTCGATGTAGAGTCCCTTCTGCTTCAGGTTGCCGAACTTGAATCGGGTCATGATGTTGTGATAAGCCTTCTCTGTATCGAAGTTCTTGGCACCTGGCTTGTTGGTGGTGAACGGAGTGATACGGTTCACAAGTCCCTCCTGTACGAAGTTGTCACCGAGGTTCATATAGTTTTCTTCGCCTACGGTGAGTGCTACGTAGAGCGGACGGGTCCAGTTACACTGTGCCAGCATTTCGAGCATCATGAGGTCGCCCTTGTAGAGTGCGCTCTTGCCGGCAAGAGAGATGACCATCTTATCTGGAATAGAATCTGATGCCATCATCATGCCGCTCTTCTTTACAGCCTCCTTGTCGATGGTGACATAGAGGGTATCTGTAGGGATGAAGTGCATGTCTGGATTCTTGCTGCGTACCCAGTTCTTCAGGATGTTCTTGAGTTCGAACGGTTCGTCACCAAACTGCTTCTTGGCGTTCTCAGGATCCTGCTTGTAGAAGTCGAGAATCTGCTTCTTTGCCTCAGGTTCAACAGATACATATTCGTTGGTACCTGAACAGAAGTCGAGACGTGGCCAGGTGATTGGCACGGATGGTGAGTTGTATGCAGGACGCATCATCTGGTCGATATACCAGTCGGTCTGCAGGTAGCTCAGGTTACATACGCGGGCATCTGTTCCAACGCCTTCTACCTCCTGGTTGTACCAGAGTGGGAAGGTATCGTTATCACCATTGGTGAAGATGATAGGGTTGCCCTTCTCCTGAAGCGACATCAGATAGTTCTGGCCGAAGTCGCGGCAGGTGTAACGTCCTGAACGGTCGTGGTCATCCCAGGTCTGTGATGCCATCTGGATAGGAACGAGCAGGGTTACCACAGCCACGATCGCTGTTACGGCAGTACCGCTGAGCTTCATCTTCTGCTTCAGAAGGTCGATGATGGCGAGAACGCCAAGACCGCACCAGATAGCGTATGCATAGAATGAACCGGCATAAGCATAGTCACGCTCACGTGGCTGCATAGGAGTCTGGTTCAGATAGAGCACGATGGCAAGACCTGTCATGAAGAACAGGAAGAATACCACCCAGAACTGCTGGATACCTACAGGGAGAATCTCCTCTGTCTCCACGCCGTTCTTGATGACCTTGCGCTTGCGGGTGTACCAAGCCTGCCAGAAGAGACCGATGAGACCGAGAATCAGCGGCATGCAGTAGAACACGTTGTGTCCCTTGTTTGCCTTCAGGTCGTCTGGCATTTTGCTCTGGTCGCCATAGAGAGCGTCGTCGATGAATGAGAAACCGGTAATCCAGTTACCATGCTCAGGCTCTCCGTTGCCCTGGATATCGTTCTGGCGTCCGGCAAAGTTCCACATGAAGTAGCGCCAGTACATGAAGTTGCACTGATAGGAGAGGAAGAAACGGATGTTCTCCATCTGTGTAGGAACCTTCACCATCATGTTTTCGCCACAACGGTCGTAAGGCACCTGGTTACCCTCTACGCCACCCATCCAGTCTTCGTATGCCTGGGCATGAGCCGAACTGTGCATACGTGGGAAGAGCATATTCTGTGCATATACATACTTGTTCTTATGACTTACTACGAAGTAAGAGTCCTTCTCATCGGCAGAAGCCTTCTCCTTGCGCTGATAAACAGGTGCCCCTTCCTTCGTCACAGGCTTGCACATGTTGCCGTCAGCTTCGAGAGCCACCTGAGAAGTATAAGCCTGACCATAGAGCAATGGAGTATCGCCATACTGGTCGCGGCTCAGATAACTGCCCAGGGTGAAGATATCCTCAGGAGAGTTCTGGTCCATAGGAGGGTTGGCAGATGAACGGATTACGATGAGCGCATAGCTTGAGTAACCGATCATCAGCATCAGCATGCAGAGCAATGCCGTGTTCTTGATGCGAGCAGAGATGAGAGGCAGCAGCTGCATCTTCTTCTTCTCGATGCCTGTAGCCTGGTCAACGCCGGTTACTACTTCCTTCTTGCGCTTGTAGTTGAGTACAAACCAGAGGATAGCCAGGATGATGATGCCGGTGATGACAGCGCTCCATCCATATCCGAAGAATGGGATGCCGAGCATGCCGAAACCGAGAACGAAGGCGATGTTCTGCTTCTTCTCGTTCTTCTCTGATGCATTGTAGGTCTCGTAGATACCCCAGATAACAGAGGCTACGAGGCAGATGATATATACGATTTCACCGGTATTGAATGGGCAGCCGAGTGTGTTGACAAAGAACAGCTCAAACCATCCGCCTACGGTGATGATGCCTGGAACCACACCATAAAGTACGGCTACTACCACCAGGAATGAAAGGAAGAGCGCCATGAGCGAACCCTTCAGGTTGGCATGAGGCACCTTCTTGTAGTAATATACCAGTACGATGGCTGGGATGCAGAGCAGGTTGAGCAGGTGCACACCGATACTCAGACCGGTCATATAGGCGATGAGTACGAGCCATCGGTCGCTATGAGGTTCATCGGCATGGTCTTCCCACTTCAGGATCAGCCAGAATACCACAGCGGTGAAGGCAGAAGAGAAGGCGTAAACCTCACCCTCTACAGCAGAGAACCAGAAGGTATCGCTGAAGGTGTAGATGAGTGCGCCCACCATACCTGATGCCTCGATGGCGATCAGCTTGCTGGTGGTCATCTCCTTCCAGTCACCGATGATGAGCTTGCGTGCCAGATGGGTGATGGTCCAGAAGAGGAACATGATGCAGACGGCACTGAGGAGTGCGCTCATCGTATTCACCATCTTGGCTACCTGTGTGGTATCACTGGCGAAATGTGTGAAGAAATTGCCCATGAGCATGAAGAATGGTGCCCCAGGTGGGTGACCGATCTCCTGCTTGTAGGCAGTTGTAATAAACTCTGGACAGTCCCAGAAGCTGGCTGTCGGTTCAATTGTGGAGCAATATACGAATGCCGCAATGATGAATGCGACCCATCCGAAGATATTGTCCACTAATCTGTACTGTTTCATTATTGTTTAAACTTTAATGTATTATATTTCTATGTTTCCTATTTATATAATGTGTATAAAACGTTGCAAAGATACTAAAAAGTAAAGAGATAGCGTAGGATTGCTTCTCTTTTTTAGGTTATATTAAATTTAAATGAGGGATGTTGTAGAAAAATAAGCATTAGGATGGGATATTTATTACGTCGCCACGTATGAAATATTACGTCCCGACGTAGGAATTCCTGCGTCGGGACGTAATAAAAAGGGGGTAAAATGTTATTGAAAGCGGTATGTATTTATACATTCAGAAAATGCTCTTCCAGTTTTTCTCTTGGCATATCTGCCGTATCGTGATAATGCAGGTGCTGGTTTACACAGGCGATATGCTTCACGTTGTTGAGCACTTCGGCTACATCGTGACTGACGATGATGATGGCGCACTCCTTGTTGATCTGCTCCAGCATCTCGTACATCTGCTTTTGGAATCGGCGGTCGATGTAGGTGTTAGGCTCATCGAGAATCACGACATCGGGCTTTGATACGATGGCACGGGCGAGGAGCACTCGCTGAAGCTGACCGCCGCTGAGGGCAGCGATGTGTCGGTCTTTGAATTCCGTCAGCTGCATGCGCTCCAGGGTATCGAGCACCTGCTGGTGCTGTGCCTGGGTGTATCGCGAAAAGAGACCTTTGGTCTTGCTGAGTCCGGCAAGTACAACTTCATATACAGAGATAGGAAACTGCTTGTCGAGCTGGTTGTATTGTGGGAGATAGCCCATCGAAATCTCCTTTGTTTCTTCAACTTTTGCTTTGCCGTTTTCATCAAGAACCGTATTTCCGTTCTCATCTTTCACTTTTCTGAAGTATCTGATGGTTCCTTCCGTAGGCTTCATCAGTCCCAGAATGAGGCGCATGAGAGTAGTCTTGCCACCACCGTTTGGTCCGATGATGCCAAGATAATCGTCTTGATATACGGTGAGATTTACGTCGCTGAGCACCTGCTTGCCGTCATATCCGGCAGATAGGTGCTCGATCTTTATGATTGGAGTCATCATTTTCTTTTTTATTTTTCTAACAACATCAATAGATTTGCCATTTGGAACCGAAACTTAAAGCAAGAACGATGGTTATGAACTTGAAATTCTCCAATGGTAAGTCCGTCATACTTTACGGTGTTACTCTCATTCCATTGTTCTATATTCGGCTTTGTGAACGAAAACTTATCTTTTTCCCACCTGAAGTTTCTTGTGTTAAACTGGCTGATAGCTTTAAATTTATATCCAGTTTTCTCGCGGTATATCCAAAGCAGCCAGTTTGAGTCAAATAGATGCTCAACATAAATTGGCATAATGTCTGCAATATGATTATAAACCATATTTTTAAAATCTTCGTTAGTAACTTCAGACATTCCACTTGGGAAATAATTTCTAAAATAAATCAGGCAAGTTTTGCTGCCTGGTTGGCCCACTTCAGGAGGACAAACCATTTTTCCTTTGTTAGTCTTCAAGGATAAAGTCTTGCCACCTTCGAGTATGAAGTCATAAGAGCATTTACTTTGTTCTCCTCGCTCGCCTGTTTCTGAGCCAGTATGCTTAATTGCCTTAGGAAGAATTTTAAATGATTCTTTAATTACGGGAACCAACTCTCTTTTGATAGACGGCAAACAACGGGTAAGAAAACTGTCTGGTTGTTGCAAATGAAAGTATTCACAAATAGCAGATTCTGCAGATATGCCTAAAGTCTCGTTGTTTTCCACAATAGTTTTAAACCATTCAGGTATTGCGGATATAATGAAACGAAATTTGAAAGTTCTTTCTGAATGTGTTTGTATTTCTGCAATTGATCTGTTGTGATACTTTAAAGTTGTACTTTCTGTCCATTTCCCTAAATCTCTAGTAAAAGAAAAATCTTCCTTGCAAAAAGTGTATTGTCCAACATCTGATGAACGAATAACTTGTATTTTTGATAAATCATTACGATCTATAAATACGGTATAGTCTGACAGAAACAAATTATCGATGAAAATCGGAAGTATTTCATGTATATGGTTTGCAATCATCTTTCTAACATCGCTTTGTGAAGTGATTTCTTCACCATAAATGTCAGCAAAGTAATCGTTCAAGACTTTGAATCCAGCTTGACCGACTGAACGTGGAGCGACTTTCCCACTTTTTTTTGTTGTTCTTATAGACAGTGTTTTTCCATTGTCTAATAGAAAATTGTGGGGTGAGGTTGTTTGTTTACTATTTATGCGTTCCTTGGTATAGGTTAAAAGTTGTACAGGTTTTGCCCCAATTTTTTCAAATATTTTGGTGCATAATGGTATCAATTCCCTGTCATAAGTACAGTTATAATTTGCTCTAAATTGTTCAGAAGCATAAGTGTTGACCTCTAAATCATAAGTATCACAGATTAACTTTTGAAGTGAAGTCCCATAATCGGCATTGTTATTTCTTTGCATAACTGTTGAAGTTTGTAGCGATTATGAGAGGGCAAAAAGCCCCCTTTCCATAAGAAAAGAGGGCGTGGAGGAGATTATCGGTATCAGGGCTTAGCACGGCCAGTCAAGGCAATAACCATCCTTGTCCACGCCCCCAGAAGAAGGTGCGTGAGCATCCGATGATTTGACCGCCTTGGACTTTTTTTGAAGTGCTAATTCTGATACCCAATCGAGTCAGGGATGTTACGTTACATATCTTTTTTATTTCATTGGCAATCGCTTTGTTTGTTAATATTCTATTTTATTAAATATACATAATCATATATGCTCTGCAAAAATACACATTTATTTCTAAATATGGATGCAATCTTTGAATAATTCATGTTTTTTAAACACTGATCCTGTACAAGTACGGTTAGTTTGTTACAAACGCAGACTTATTTTGAGACCTGTGTTTTTGTCAGTTCATCATTCTTTTGGTAAATCTTTATTTGATATACGTACTGCTAGTCCAATCGCTTTACCCAATAATGGAGGAACAGCATTGCCAATTTGAACAAGTTGCTTGTTCTTTTTTCCTTCAAAGATAAAATCATCCGGAAAAGATTGGAGACGAGCCATTTCTCTAGCAGTCAAAACCCTTGGTAGTTTGGGATGCAAGTTTACGCCACCGTGATTCTCTTTTATTGTGCAGGATGGTTCATTCCAAGGACATTTTTTCCAAGCATCACTATATCCTTTATATAAGCTTTTTCCTTCTGGTGTTTCCATTATTCTTTTAGCCATATCAGTACGATGCACTGTTGGGACGTGGTTGAAAGCAGGATCTGTAGGATGATTGATTAGATCGCCGATTGCTTGTCCTGTCGTAATGTACTCACTAGGTGAAAGTAGTGGCTGTGGATGGTAATTCTTTAAGCCAATTCTATTACCTATAAAGATTACACGTTCTCGTTTCTGTGGAGTATAGTAATCCGCAGCACAAAGAGTCGCAACATTCATTTCGTAGCCTATTGTCTTGAAGTCAGAAATTATTTTCTTCTCGACAAGCCCACCGAGCATATTGCGAAGTCCCTTTACATTCTCACAGATGACGAAATCTGGTTGTAGTTCCTCGACAATTTCAATCAGTTCTTTATAGAGGGAGTTTCGAGGATCATCAACAATACGATTCCCTGCCATAGAGAAGCCTTGGCAAGGAAAACCGCCTGCCACAATGTTTAAATGACGACCATTAAGCTGTTTGCGAACGGTATCGTAGAACATCTTCTTATTCTCTGGATCTTTTATGTCACCATTAATAAAAGGATGATTAAAGTTACGGTTGTAAGTCATGCAAGCTTCATTAAACCAGTCCAACCCACAGATACCTTCTAGTCCTGCCATTTCAAGACCTTTACTGAGTCCTCCAGCTCCACAAAACAAGTCTACAAAAGTCATTTCTGATTTTTGTGGGTGGCGCCACACTTTACTGATATCTATCCAGTTTACACAAGTTGTCTTGTTTGAACTGTTAGACTTGTTGGATGTTTTTTGTATTCCTTTTATAATTTCCTGTTGTTCCAATGGTTTGAAAGTATCTGCTACTTCCTGTGCATGTTTTGCATCTCCACCTTCTTCAATATATTTTTTAAACTCATTAAAAGCCTCTTCGCTAATACTATATGTATTATTTGTTTTTGTTGTTTTCAATTCGCCGGAAGCAACATAACGACGAACAACCTTTAGGGTCATTTTCATTAACTTAGCAATCTCGTTAATTGAATAACCATTATTTCTTTTCATATTAGTTTATTTTTTAAGTTTTCTTGAAAACGAAGATGTATTCGTGCTTAAATAGAAAAGTATCACTTTTTAGTGCACGATATTTCCAAATGTTTTCAGAACCAAGTTTACCTCTGTTACCAACAATATCTTTTATGACGATTCCCTTCAATTGACAATTAAAAGATTGCCGTATGGCATTCATTAGATAAAAGCCAAGTGGGATGACTTCACCATATCGCCACAAATCACCGATGACCAATACAAAGTATTGATTTCTTTTTAGAAATGGCCAGACATTCTTTACGCCTTTGATATAAGAGGCAATGAATGTATTTAAATCCGTGATGTTAGATAAGTCTTCTTTTTTGTTTGTGAATCTAACTATATCAAGATATGGTGGATGTGACATGATAAGATCAACTCCTGTATCTTGTAATTTGATAAGGTCGTCAGAAAGCATATAGCTTATGCTTTCCTGATTGGTTATGTCGCAGTTATGTATCAGATACTTGATCTTGCTGCCCTCCATCTTTTTCTGTACATGAGCAATTATGCTATCATTTATGTCAAATCCGATATAAGAACGTCCAAGTGTCTCTGCTTCAAATAGAGTAGTACCACTTCCCATAAACATATCAAGTACGATGCCATCTTTTTTAGTATAGCGGCGAATCATTTGATCCGGAATCTGAGGCACAAAGTTCCCATGGTAATTGTTTTCACGTTTGCCACCTTTAGCGCGCGGTCCAATTAGCCATAAGCTATCAACATTGATGTCAAGCTCTTCTTGGTTTCCTTTATCTATATCCATACTTAAAATTTCAAATGTGAGAAACTTTATGCAAAGTTAATAAAAAAAAGGAGAAAAGGAATCTTATAGCAGAAAACAAATGAATATTTTGCATTTTTTATATCTTCCGCTTGTTCTCTTGTAGATTAAGAGGAAAATCCTATATCTACTTGCCAACAACTATTCCTTTGCCCTGTACTGCGGCTGCCGCTTCCTGCATCGCCCAGTTCCAGTCGCCCTGCAATGGGTTGATATCCATTGGTTTGGTGTGGCTCTCCTTGATGAAGGTTGTGGTGTTGCGGTTGGCAAATTCTGCCTGTATCAGGCAGAACTTGATCTTTTCTTTTCTGGCTCTCTCTATGAGGCTCTTCAGCTGGGAGGCACTAGGCTCCCTGCCTTCTTCCTCTATGGCAAGCTGCTCCAACTGGTAATCGCGGGCGAAGTAGGTGAGGATAGGGTGATAGATGACGAACTTGCGAACCATCTCCGGATTATCCTTGAAACCCTCTCTGATGGTGCTGTCTCGCTTGTCGATGATCTTCAGCAGCGACTGGTAGTTCTTCTCGAAGAACGCCTTGTTCTTCGGCTCCAGTTCGCAGAGCGCCTTGAGGATGTTGCTGGCTATGATGCGGGCGTTGCTGCAACTCATCCATACGTGTGGGTCGATGTTGCCACCCGGAGTCTTGGCAGGCTTGATGCCCACGGAAGTATCTATCACTTTCATATCCGGAGCGTTGTCCTGCAGCTTCTTCATCCAGGTCTGCTCAAAACCGATGCTGCCCACTTTCAGATAGAGGGCACTCTTCGAAAGTTCCATCATCTGCTGGGCGTATGGTTCGTAAGTCTCCGGGTTGTTGCCATTCGATACCATCACGTTGACATCCACCTTGCCTTTGGCAATTTGATCTACGAAATACTTGTAGGGGGAAATCGTAACTGTAACTGTAACCGCAGGCTTCTCTGTTCCGGAAGTCTTTCCCGAATCAGCCTGTTTCTGAGGTGTACCCTTGCATCCGGCAAGAATGACACATAATATAATAAGGTATAGAAATCTCTTCATATATTAAAAATCTGCTTATGTTATAAATCTGCTTATATGTTTATACGATGAAGCTGAGACCATAAACCAATAGGATATATCTCAGCACTTTTCCGATGGTGATGCTGATGGTAGAGATGATGATATTGGCTCTTGTCAGCCCCAGCACGATGGTGATGGCGCTTCCCAAAATCGGGATGAAGGCGAAGAAGCCCATCCAGGCACCTCTATCAGCCATGAATCTTTCTGCCTGATCCAGTTTCTCCTTCTTCACGTGCAGATATTTCTCTATCCATTCCATCTTGCCCAGTCTGCCCACACCATAGTTGAACAGCGAGCCCAATACATTTCCTATGCTGCCATATATCACCAGAGGGATGGGATCCAAACCTGCTGCCTGCAAGCCCGACATCACTACCTCGCTGCTGAAAGGAAAGAAACTGCCGGCAAGAAAGGCGGAAACAAGCATACCCCAATAGCCCCAGTTGATTAAAAAGTCTATTATGTAACCCATTGAATATTATTTGTTTAATATTCTTGATGCAGCGTTTCGCTGCATCAAGAATATCTCTGAATAACTCTTATCCCAGAATCAATCTTATCCCTGAATGGCCTGCAGCAATACCGTTTCCGGAATGAAGATATTGTATAGCAATATCAATACCATGATGATCAGCGCCGAGATAAAGACGATGTTCGCCACTTTTCCCTTGGTATAGGTGATGAAGTGAGCGGTGAGTGGTGCCGTATTTACAATCATGATGCTGCTCAACTCCTTGATATGCTGAGGCTGCAGGATGATGAAGGCAAGACTCACATAGTTGATCAGAATGAATGAATTGTAGATCATTCGGGTACGGATCTTATCAGCATAAGAGGTATGCAGGAAGTGTATGCTGCCCAATGTGCTCAGGATGATGAGGAACAGGAGATTCACCACCTCGTGGTCGGTAACCTGCGAATAATCGAACAGATCCTGATAGTTGATGAATTCCGCAAAATGACTGATCAGTCCATTGATGTTATTGGTGTAGGCGAAGTAACCCGCTGAAAACCAATACGGCATAATGAGACCGATGATAGATGCAAAGAAGTTTCGGATGCTGAAGGAATTGGTGAATACCATCATCATCAGCCACAGGAAGGGCAGGAAATATCCCACCTGGATGAACACCAGCGAGGCGAGTCCTACGCAGAAGAAGGCATAGAAGGTCCATCCTGCCGCCCGCCTGTCCTGGTAACTGTTCCAGATGATGAGGTAGAAGGCGATGGAGCACATCGTCACGATGCTTGCCTTGAAGGAGGGTGTAGGCAGAGAGGTCATGGTGATGAACACCAGGAAACTGCAGGACACCATTCGGCTGTAGGTTCGCATCAGGGAATTATGGTTGTTGAGTTCCACCATCAGCAGGGTAGAGAGAATGGTGAAGGCGAACTGCACCCAAATGTTAGCTACTAAAAAACCTACAGCAACCCATACCAAGGCGGCAAGGGTTGCTGTTACAGGTAGAGCGTAGCGGCTAGCCGCCACTTTATTTTGAAAAGTTTTCTTTCTTAACATCTAATTTTTTGAAAAATGATGAAGCTTTTGCCCTTTCAGGGCGACATTCTCCCTTAAATCATAACCCAGGGCGTTGCCCTGGGCTGGGAGCTTCTGCCCTTTCAGGGCGTCTGGCTGCCAATACAATGTCTGGGAGCTTCTGCCCTTTCAGGGCGTAGGCTACCAATACAATGTCTGGGAGCTTCTGCCCTTTACCTTTCCCTTCGGCCGGTGACCGTTGGTTCAGGGCGTGTGGAGCCTATGGATTAAAGATCCTGTCCGATATCAGAGCGGAAGTACTTGTCTGTGAACTGGATCTTCTGTGCCTCGGCAAAGCTCTTTTTCAGAGCCTCTTCCTTATCCTTGCCGTAGCTGCTTACGCAGATTACACGGCCGCCATTGGTTACAACCTCTCCATCCTTCATGGCTGTACCAGAGTGGAAAACTACAGAACCTTCCACATCATTGATACCCTGGATAGGATAACCCTTCTTGTAAGCCTCTGGATAACCGCCGCTTACGAGCATTACGCAGACTGCAGCACGCTCGTCAAACTCGATGCTGCGCTTGTCCAAATCGCCTGCTGCTACACCTTCGAAGAGATCCACGATGTCGCTCTTCAGGCGGAGCATCACGCTCTCTGTCTCAGGGTCACCCATACGGCAGTTGTACTCGATGACCATAGGCTCGCCTTCAACGTTGATCAGACCGAAGAAGATGAATCCCTTATAGTCGATGTTCTCCTCAGCAAGTCCTTCTACAGTAGGACGGATGATGCGCTCGTCAACCTTCTGCATCCACTCCTTGGTAGCGAATGGTACAGGGGTAACGCTACCCATACCGCCGGTGTTCAGACCGGTATCGTGCTCGCCGATGCGCTTGTAATCCTTAGCCTCAGGCAGAATCTTGTAGTTCTTGCCGTCGGTCAATACGAATACAGAGCACTCAATGCCGCTGAGGAATTCCTCGATGACTACGCGTGCAGAAGCGTTGCCGAACATACCGCCGAGCATCTCCTTGAACTCCTTCTTAGCCTCTTCCAGGGTAGGGAGGATGAGAACGCCCTTACCGGCGCACAAACCGTCGGCCTTCAATACATAAGGAGCCTTCAGTGTCTCCAGGAATTTCAAGCCTTCCTCTACGTGCTCGCCGTCGAAAGTCTCATACTGGGCAGTAGGGATGTTGTGGCGCTTCATGAACTTCTTGGCGAAGTCCTTGCTGCCTTCCAATACGGCGCCAGCCTTTGATGGACCGATGACAGGGATGTTCTGGGTGCGAGAATCGTTCTTGAAGTCATCGTAAACACCCTTTACCAATGGGTCTTCCGGACCAACTACCACCATATCAACGCCATTTTCTACAGTGAAGTTCTTGAGCGCCTCAAAGTCGTCTGCCTTGATATCTACGTTCTCGCCGACATTCTGTGTACCGGCATTACCAGGAGCGATAAAGAGTTTCTCACACTTCTCGCTCTGAGCGATTTTCCAAGCTAAGGCGTGCTCGCGGCCACCGCCTCCTAACAATAATATTTTCATCGTAGTTACGTTTAATAATTCTTCTATTACATGTTACAATCAGGATATTGGTCTTCTCCTTCTTTTACAATCAGGATAGATATTTTCTCCTTTTTGCATCCAAATTTCTAATTTGCTGCAAAATTACTAAATTTCAGCGAACTATACAAGCAAAATGCCTAAAATCTTTATCGCATATAGTTCTTATAGATTTCATAATAGATATCTGGCCATCCGTAGATGGCTATCCTCTCCAGTTCCTTGTAGAGTTCCGGTATGTCATCTATCAGCTTCACCAGGTCGGGATTGTATCGGGTTCCTGCGCCTTCTCTCAGCTCTTCCATCACTTTTTCGAAGCTCTTCTCCTGCTTGTAGTTTCTGCCTACTCGCTCGGTGGCAGCCTGCATGCAGTCGCACAGGGTTATGATGTCTATCATGAAGCGGTAAGGCGACTTGGTGTTGTCGAAGTCGTTTGGATAGCCTCCCTTGCCGTTGTACCATTTATGATGTCCCAGCGTGGTATCGTGGTAGTATTTCAGCTTCTGCGATATCTTCAGGTATTTCAGTCCCATTCGGGGATGCATTCTGATGATTCTTCGCTCCTCATCGCACAGCTGTCGATAGTCGTTGTTCACCACGCTTACGATACTGTTCTTGCCAATGTCGTGACAGAGTGCTGCACGGGTGATGAAGTTGATGAGCTGCCGCTGATGAAGCCTTACCTGCCATTTGCTGTTGATGCCCAGTTTTCCTACCAGTAGTTCCCGCCGGTGCCTGATGATGGCTTTCATCATGGCTTCTGCAAGTCGTGCCACGTGGGTAGAGTGGGCGTAGGTGGTAACCTGGGTTGCTACGTTCAGTTCCATCACGAATCCTATTCTTTCTTCATCGCTCAGGTATTTGATGAGTCGGGGATAGGTGCTCACATATTCCAGTGTCTGATTATACTGTGTGGAGTTCTGCTGGTCTTTGCGATGTCTGAACATTCTGATGATGTCTTCACAAAACATCCTTACGCACTCCTTTTTGTACTTGGCTGAAACTCTGGCGGTATCTACGATGAATGCCAGGTTGGTATAATGATTCATCAGCGAATTGAAGGCACCTACTCCCAGAACTTTTTGTCGGGTAAGGGGTTTGATCGACTTTTCGTATATTTCCTTGGCTTCTTTCAAGGCAGTTCTTGTCCGGATTTCTCCCATTCTTAGCTTCATGACGATGAGATTGAGCTTCGAGGTGGTGCTGAGCCCTACGGTATCCGGATATTGGCTTAACACTCGTTTTACCAAAGCGTCTCCTTCTTCCTTTTCTATCAGATCCGGATTGGTGAGATAGATTCCTCTTACTATCTCCAAATCTCTGTTCTTGAGGCTGTTAATCCATAGCTGCCTTCTCTTTTCGGGTACTTCCAGTTCGTCTGCCGTATGATTTCTTGCCAGTTCTTCCAGCTTTTCGTATCTTTCCTGCAGTTTTTTTAGGGGTTGGATATGGTTGAGTGTCCATGCCGATAGGCACAGATTCTGTAGGGCATAGCCGTACAGCCCCAGTTCTTCGGGCGTATGGCAGTGTGCACTGTCGGCTACGTATGCGATGCAATCGTATGCTTTTTTCAATGTCTCATTGTCTCTGTTCAGTCGCCATATCTGGTAATAGGATGCCCCCTTCCAGCTCATGGCTCTCAGAAATTCGTAGTTCCTTTCCGGGCGTTTTCTGAAATTTCGAATCAGAATATCCGTAACCCTGTTTGTGATGAATGGATCCGTCAGGGCATAGGCGTAGTTATGAAAGAAGTTTTTGTCCAGACTGTCGTAGGCTGCATCCGGCAGAATGGTCTCCTTCGTCGTATCTGCCATATCGGTTTCGAAATAATCTGCAATGCTATTCAGCAGCTTCTCGTTTTCGTTATAGATCTTATGGTTATTCTGGCTTCTTGTCATAAAGAATCTTACCCATTCGTCGTGGTTGTGGATACTGAAGATGCTGTCGTTGTAGCGATTATAGGTGATGCGGTTCTGAGATAGCTTGTCGAAGATGAATTTAAAGTCGGGGATGCTCTGTTTAGAAACAAAAAGCTCTTTACCTGCCACTTGCAGGTGGCAGGCAAAGAGTATGGTGGTAATTAATAAAATTACTTTTCTTATCTTGTTAGTCATCTTTTTGTTCCGAAGATTTGTTTTACTTCAGATAGACTCTTGGATATATTGCCATCCGAATTTTCTTCAGATAGAGTCTCTTATACATTTATAACTTTTCTTTTTATTTCAGGTAGTCGAAGAAGTAGTTGCTGATTCTTTCGTGCAGGTGAGTGCTCTGATGACCTCGCATGTTGTGAGGCTCACCTGGATATACGAAGAAATCTGGCTGGGTACCTGCTGCGATACAAGCCTTCAGGAAGGTGAGGCAGTGCTGTGGCACTACGGTCACATCGTTCAAGCCCTGGATAATCTGCAGCTTACCCTTCAGATTCTTAGCCTGATAGAGCAGGGATGTCTTCTTGTAACCCTCTGGGTTGGTCTGTGGGGTATCCATATAGCGCTCGCCATACATCACCTCGTACCAGTGCCAGTCGATTACCGGACCGCCTGCTACGCCTACCTTGAACACATCAGGGTGGTTGGTCATCAGCGAGATGGTCATGAATCCGCCGAAGCTCCAGCCGTGAACTCCAATCTTGTCAGCATCTACGTAAGGAAGCGTCTTCAGATATTCCACGCCCTTCATCTGGTCTTGCATCTCAATCTGTCCGAGCTGGCGGAAGGTAGCCTGCTCGAAAGACTTGCCACGGTTCTCGCTTCCACGGTTGTCGAGGATGAAGAGCAGATAGCCCTTTTCTGCCATGTAGGTTTCCCAGCCACGGCTAGAGTAGTTCCAGCGGGCATCCACGTTGTGGGCGTGAGGTCCACCATATACATATATAATGGTAGGATACTTCTTGTTAGGGTCGAAGTTCACTGGCTTCACCATTCTCCAGTAGAGGTCGGTTACGCCGTCGTCGGCCTTGATCGAACCGCAGCTGTATTCAGGCACGTTGTAGCCCTTCCATGGGTTCTTGGCTGTGAAATAAGCGGTACGCTTGCCGTTCTCGGTGTTTACGATGGCAATCTTGCGAGGCACGGTTGGAGTAGAGTAGTTATCATAGATAAACTGTCCGTTCCCGCTCAGGGTAGCGTTGTGCCATCCCTTGCCGCAATCGTCCATCATGGTGCGCTTGCCGGTCTTGGTATCCACCACGAAGATGTTTCGCTGGATAGGAGAGCACTCGTTGGATGCGATGATGATGCTCTTGCGCTTGGCGTTGAAGCCGAGCACTTCCATTACCTCCCATTTACCCGATGTCAACTGCTTGATTTCGAGCGATTCCGTGTTGCTTGCCATGCGGCTGCCGTGCTTGCCCAGGGTGCAGAGATAGAGGTGGTTGTAACCATCCTTGCGGCTCTGCATGATGAAGCTGTTGCTGTCCCAAGGCAGAAACTGGATTGGATGACAAGGCTCTACATACTTCTCATCGGTCTCGCGATAGAGCTCGCCGGTCTTCTCGCCAGTCTCTGCGCTGTAGGCAGTAAGGCGACAGTCATTCTGGTCGCGGTTCAACTCAAACATATAGATAGTCTTGCTGTCCGGGCTCCATGCGATGTTGGTGAAGTAGCGGTCTGTTGGGTCACCAGCCTTCAGATAGATGGTCTTGCCTGTCATGCAGTCGAACACGCCCACGGTCACCTTATGAGATGTCTCGCCTGTCATCGGATACTTGTCTGGTGCAGGCTTGGCGCAGCAGGTCTCTGTCTCAGGATGATTGAAGTAATCAATCTCCGGGATATCCACCTGTGGATAATCTGTCACCATGCTCTGGTCCATGCGATAGAAGGCGAGCAGTTCGCCGTTAGGGCTCCAGAAGGTTCCCTTGTAGATGCCGAACTCATCGCGGTGAACACTCTGACCATAGACGATAGAGCGGCTGCCGTCTGTAGAGATCTGAAAATCGTGAGACTTCTTCTCTCTTGTCATGGCATTGTTGGTTATGTCGAAGGAGCGCACATAGAGGTTGCTGCCCTTCAGATAGGCGAATGCATTCTGCTGGGCGTTAGCCTCCAGCAGGTTCTCGCCGTCTTCAAACTCCATCTCGCTCAGCAGCTTATGCTTCTTGAAGTCGATGGTGTAGGTCTTGCTGCCGTTGCTCACCATCACGATGCTCTTGCCTGCGAAAGGGAACTGAGCGTTGTAGAGGGCTCTTACCTTGATGTCCTTGGTAGGAGCAATCCACTGGTTGATATCGTTGATACCGAAGAGTTTTGTCTCCTTTCCGGTAGTCTTGTTTACGAGATAGCATGCCTCGATGTCCTGATGGATGAGTTCATTTCCCCACCAGGTGCACCAGCGGTTCTTTGCCACCATGTTGCGGTAGTTGTTGCCACCGAAGTTCAGGTCTTCCAGTGTGAAGGCTTTCTCGCCCTTCTGTGCAGGAACCACGCCCTGAGCTTGTATCTCGGTTGCATTCATTGCCATCATGGAAATCATAGCTGCAAAAGATAATTTATAAATTGAATTCTTCAGATTCATGATTTTTTTTCTTGTTTTTTTGTAACACATAACACCACGTTTTGTGGTGTTATGTGGTTTATCTATTTGATAACTAGGATTTTATCTTTAGCGACGCAGCGTTTCGCTGCATTGCTAGAATTCTTAGCAATACGGCGTTTCACCGCATTGCTAGAAAATCTTAATCCTCGTCATCAAAATCGGTGTCGAAGCTAGGCTTGCTGCCACGCTTTCCTCCGAAGTTCTTGCCACCTCTGCGGTCTCCCTTGAAACCACCGCGCTTGTCATTACGGTCTCCCTTGAAACCACCGCGCTTGTTGTTACGGTCGTTACGATCGCCTCCGCGCTTGCCTCCGAAACTGCGGCCGCCCTTGCGGTCATCATCATCGTCGCGTCTTCCGGCAGCACCCACACGTGGACGTCCGCCACGGCGAATCTCATTGCGGCGCTTCTCGAAGTCCTCCAGGCGATGGCTGTGGAACTGGAAGCTGCGGATATCTGCCTCCTCGTTCTCAGTCTCCTCACTCACACGCTTCTTGAACTCGCGCTCCTTCTTGAAACGGTGCTTCTGCGCCATCTCGCTCTTCTCGCGCTCAGTCTTCACGATACCGCCCTCAGAGCGGAACTCCTTCATCTTGCCGTCGAACATCACGTACTTGCGGAACTCGCACTCCAGACTTCCGTTATATACTGGAATCTTGATAGATGGCTTCAGTCCAATCTGCTCGAAGCACTCCTCGCGGTAGCTCAGTACCCAAGCCTCGTTGCCTGCGAAGGCACGCTTGAATCTCTCGCCAATCATCTTGTAGGTGTTCAGCAGGTTAGGTGTAGAGATACGCTCGCCGTATGGAGGGTTCATCACGATGATGCTCTTCTCGGCAGGCTGTGTAAAGTCCTTGAAATCCTGCTGTGCGATGGTGATATCCTTACTCAGTCCGGCTGCACGCACGTTGAGGTTGGCAGTGTTCACCGCCTTCATATCTACATCATATCCGTAGATGTGGTGCTCGAACTCGCGCTCCTGAGAGTCGTCGTTATAGATCATATCGAAGAGATCCTGGTCGAAATCATTCCATTTCTCGAAGGCAAACTCCTTGCGGAATACACCTGGAGAGATGTTGCGGGCGATGAGGGCAGCCTCGATGGCGATGGTTCCCGAACCGCACATTGGATCAATGAAGTCGCATTCGCCCTTCCAGCCGGTCATCAGGATCATACCTGCAGCGAGAACCTCGTTCAGAGGTGCCTCTACCTGCTCCTGACGGTAGCCGCGGCGGTGCAGACTCTCGCCACTTGAGTCGAGACTCAGCGTAGCCTTATCCTCAGCAATATGGATGTTGAGGCGGATGTCAGGGTTAGAAACGCTGATGTTAGGACGTGTGCCCTGCTTCTCGCGGAACCAGTCCACGATGGCATCCTTTACCTTGTAAGTCACGAAGCGTGAGTTGCGGAACTCCTCTGAATAGACTACTGAATCTACCGAGAAAGTCTTCTTCACGTCTAAGATGTCATCCCACTTGATCTTCTGAACCTCGTCATACACCTCCTCGGCAGAACGCGCCTTGAAGTGCTTGATAGGTTTCAAGATGCGGATGGCTGTGTGTAACTGGAAGTTAGCACGATACATCATTTCCTTATCGCCAGTGAAAGATACCATGCGGCGACCTATTTGTACATTGTTAGCACCCAGTTGGGTGAGCTCCTCAGCCAAGACTGGCTCCAGACCCATAAAGGTCTTGGCAATGAGTTCAAATTCCTGTTCCATTATTGAATTCTATATCTAATAAACTTTGTTTTTCTTTTCTATATTTCTTTGTTTTCGGCTTCATATCCTTGGTCACCCATACGTTGGCGCCCACGATGCAGCCTTCTCCGATGGTGATTCTGCCCAGGATGGTGGCGTTGGCATATACGATGACATCGTCTTCCAGGATAGGGTGGCGAGGGATTCCCTTGATAGGATTGCCGTCCTTATCCAGTGGGAAACTCTTGGCTCCGAGGGTAACACCCTGGTAGAGCTTCACGTTGTTGCCGATGATGCAGGTGGCTCCGATAACCACACCCGTGCCGTGGTCGATGGTGAAGTGGTGGCCGATGGTAGCCTCCGGATTGATATCGATACCCGTCTCCGAGTGTGCCAGCTCCGTCATCATTCTTGGGATGAGGGGCACGCCGAGCTTGTGCAGAACATGAGCGATACGATAGTTGGTGATAGCCTTGATCACGGGATAGCACGAGATGATTTCTCCGTGGCTCATTGCCGCCGGGTCGCCGTTGTAGGCTGCCTCTACGTCGGTGGCGAGAATCTTGCGGAGCTTGGGAAATTCCATGATGGTTTTGGCGGCGATGACACCTGCCTTGGCACGCTGGTGCTGCAGTTCTGCCTGGGTTTCCGATTCGCAGTCGTTGGCGAAGCAGAGTCCGGCGAGAATCTGTTCTGCGAGCATCTCGTAGAGTTTCTCAACTCTTACTCCGATATGGTATTTGATGGTAGAGATATTCACGGATGAGTTTCCGAAATATCCCGGGAAGAGGATGGATCGAGACAGATTGATGATGTCTTCGAGCGCCTTGCCCGAAGGAAGTGGATTTCCGTCTCGATGCTGATGGAAGAGACCCTTCAGCGATTCGGCGCTTGAAAGCTCGTCGATAGTCTCTGTCAGCTGATGAGTTAGTGTATCTTTACTCATGTTCTTAATGTATCAATAAAATTCGACTGCAAAGATACGATTAATTTCTTGAACGGCAAAGAATTCGTTCTTGTTTTTTATGATTTTTTTAGCGTTGCTGAAATTTCATATCCCTGAATGCACTCCAGGCTATCGGTATCGCCACGAGGAAGGAGCAGATATCTGCCCACGCCTGACACATCTCTACGCCCAGTAATCCGAAGAAATGAGGGAGGATGAAAATGAGCGGAATGAAGAACAAACCGCTACGTGCTGCTGCCACGATATTCGCACGTACGGGCTTGCGGATGGTCTGCATCAGCATATTCGTCAGCACGATGGTGGCTACCAGAGGGAAGCTGATAACTTGCCATTTCAGGGCAACGGAACCCACGGCTACCACGCTGGCATCATCACGGAAGAGTTCTATGATGGGTTCGGAGAAAAGAAAGCCGAAAACGGCACAAACCGCCAGAAATACCGTGCCGCATTTGATGCAGAAAAAGAATGCCTCCTTCACACGCTCGTACAACTTGGCTCCATAACAGAAACCGCAGAGCGGCTGGAAACCCTGACCCAGTCCGATGACCACGGCATAGGTGAAGAACGAGATTCTCGTCACGATGCTCATACCCGCAATGGCTGCATCTCCATAGGCTCCGGCAGCCACATTCAGCACCAGTGTGGCGATGCTTCCCAGACCCTGTCTTGATAAGGAAGGCGTGCCGCCAAAGATAATCTCCTTGATGTAAGCCCTGGTTGGTGTGAAGTTGTGCAGATGGATTCGGATGTTCTGACCCTTGTGTGACATCCAGAAAAGCATGGCGCAGCCGAAGCACTGGCTGATGAGGGTGGCGATGGCGGCTCCTGTGATGCCTAAGGCAAAATAAATGATAAGCAGTGGGGCAAGGATGAGATTGAGGAGCACTCCCGACATGATTCCCTTCATTGCATACATCGCATTGCCCTGGAAGCGCATCTGGTTGTTGAGGGTCAGAGAGGTTGTCATGAAGGGAGCACCCAGCAGGATGATGCCGAGATAGCGCTCGGCGTAGGGCTGGATGGTGGGGGTGGAACCCAGAAGAATGCACAGTGGTGTAAGGAAAAGTTGTCCAAGAATGGCGATGAGAAGTCCCGTCAGGAAACTCAGCACGAAGCCCGTGGATGCCATCTTCTTCGCCTTCTCCACCTCCTTGGCTCCCAGCATTCGGGAAATATAGTTGCCGGAGCCATGACCATAGAGGAAACCAACAGCCTGGATTACAGCCATCATGGCGAAGGAAACGCCTACCGCTGCCACGCTCTGGGTATTGATGCTGCCCACGAAGTAGGTGTCGGCGAGGTTGTACATACTCGTCGATAACATGCTGATAATGGTAGGAATCGCCATCGTAAAAATCACCCGATGCACCGGTGCATGGGTCAGGAATGTATAATTATCTCTTGATTTCTTCATATCAGCCTGCAAAGTTACTGCTTTATTTCCGAAAGGGGGAAATATTCGGGGTTTTTAACGCTCGGCAGGAAAAAAAACAATGATTTCGTTTGCCATCTCGGAAAAAACTCGTACTTTTGCACCGTTTTTCTGATGATACATTATTATAAAAAGAAAAATCAGAGCAAAAAGTTTTAGAAAAAAATCAGATCAATGAGTGATATTAGAATCATACCCGTTACTACCAAGAAAGGATTGAGAACTTTCATACAGTTCTATTACGACCTTTATGAAGGTAGCAAATATGCCGTTCCTTACTTGCGTTTTGACGAGTGGAATACATTGAGCAAAGACAAGAATCCTGCCTTCGATTTCTGCGAAGCGCAATATTTCCTGGCTATCGATTACAGCATTCCGAAGGTGGTAGGCCGCATTGCCGCCATCATCAACCATTGTGCCAACGACCAGTGGAACAAGAAGCAGGTGCGCTTCGGATGGTTCGACTTTATCGATAATCTCGAGGTTTCCGGTATGCTGCTGGATGCCGCAGCCCGGTGGGGCAGAGAGCGTGGCATGGAAGAATTGGTAGGGCCACTTGGCTTTACCGATATGGACCGCGAAGGAATGCTCATCGAAGGATTCCACGAGAAATCCACCATGTACGTCAACTACAATTACCCTTATTATCCCAAGCACATGGATGCTCTGGAGCTCTTCCAGAAGGACAACGACTGGTTGGAGTACCGCATCAAGGTGCCTGAGGTAACCCCTCCGAAATTTGCCAAGACAGCCCAGCTCATCGAGAGCCGCTACAATCTGCACGTGCATAAGTTTACCAAGCACGAACTGGTTCAGGGCGGCATGGGCAGGGAAGTCTTCCGCATCGTCAACGAGACCTACAAGGATCTCTACGATTTCCAGCAGCTCACCGACCGACAGATTGACGGGTATGTGGATTCGTATATCAAGATGGCGGATATGAACCTCATCACCGGTGTGGTAGATGGCAACGACAACAACCGCCTGATCGGTTTCGGCGTATCCTTCCCATCCATGACCGAGGCGCTGCAGAAGAACCGCAACGGCAAGCTCTTCCCTTGGGGATGGCTTCGGCTCCTGCGGGTGATGAAGTGCAATGCCACTGATACCGTGGATCTGGTGCTCATCGGCGTGCTTCCGGAATACCGCAGCAAGGGTGCCAATGCCCTCATCTTCGCCGACCTCATCGAGCAGTACCACCGCTACGGTTTCAAATGGGCGGAGGCGATGCCGCAGATGGAGAGCAACAAGGGTGTGCAGAGTCAGTGGCAGTATCTGGAAAGCGTGCAGCACCGTCGCCGCCGCTGCTACAGAAGAAAGTTATAGGAAATTGAAGAAAAATAAAAATAATTAGAAATAGATAGAATGAGATTTGCAGTTATAGCCGCAGGCGAGGGAAGCCGATTGGCACAGGAAGGCGTGGAACAGCCTAAACCCCTGGTGCCGGTATGCGGCGAACCGATGATAGAGCGCCTTCTACGCATCTTCGTAGATTGCGGTGCTACCGAAATCGTTGTGATTGTCAACGAATGGAGCACGGCGGTGCGTGAGCATCTGGAGCAGATGACGCTGCCGGTGCCTCTGCGCCTGGTGGTAAAGACCACTCCTAGTTCCATGCACAGTCTGCATGCCCTCTCGCCATATCTCCGTGGCGAGCGCTTCTGCCTTACCACCGTGGATACCATCTTCCGTGAGGAGGAGTTCAAGAAGTATATCCGCCACTTCCAGGAGGCAAAGGATATTGACGGCTGCATGGCTGTCACCCCATACGTGGATGATGAAAAACCGTTGTGGGTAGGCGTGGAGAAGCAGGAGGATGCCGAGGGTGCCAGTCTGCTCGACAAGCAGGGCTCGCACAAGAAACCCCGAATTACGGGCTTCCACGACAAGCAGGAGGGCGATGACCATCTGATTTCGGGTGGAATTTATTGTCTGGGCGACAAGGCGCTCGATGTGCTCGACCATTGTATGGAGCAAGGGATGAGCCGTATGCGCAACTTCCAGCGCCAGCTGGTGGTAGAGGGATTGAAGCTGGAGGCTTATCCTATCAACAAGATTCTCGATGTAGATCACAAGGAGGATATTGCGAAGGCCGAGGCTTTCATCCATCCGCTGGAGGGTAAGACCCTGGTGGGTGTATGCCGCGGCAACGAGTTCTCGCCTAATTGCGTGGATAACGATGCTGCCATCATGAATGCCGTAAAACAGCAGCTGGAGGCACTCGGTGCGAAGGTGATGCTGATGTGCGAGAAGGAATTCTGCCGCAAGGCAACTGTGTTGGAGAGAGCCTACGGATGGCCTCGCTGCCGTGTGACAGTGGGCGTGGATGGCTTCTTCTCGATGGCACGCAGCAAGCAGGCACTCGATATTCTCGGCAGAATAGAGGAGGAGGGTGTATTGGTGGTGAACTCCAGTCTGGGTGTAAACCGCTGCATCCGCCGCATCATGACCGAGCGTTTCATCGCCGGAGGCATCGCTACCCCAGAGAGCCGCATCATCGGCAGAAACGGAGAGATGGTGAAGGATATCCACTATCCTTGCTGGCTGAAGCGTGGCGACGGCTGTGCCCAGCAGAAGGAGGATACCTGTTATGTGCAGAACGAGCAGGAGGCTGAGGCGCTGCTGAAGAATTTCTGGCTGCGTGGCATCACATCGGTGGTGGTGAATGAGCATCTGAAGGGCGACCTCATCAAGTTCTACGGCGTATCGGGTACCGATTTCTTCTATTGGTTCTATCCATCGAAATGCGGTCATCGTTCCAAGTTCGGACTGGAGGTGATCAATGGCGAGGCTCGGGGCATCGCCTTCGATGCCGAGGCGCTGAAGACTGAGGCTGACAAGGCTGCCGACATGCTGAATGTGCCGGTATATGGCGGCGACTGTGTGGTCAGCGAGGATGGCAGCATCCGCATTATCGATTTCAACGACTGGCCTAGCTTTGCGCCATGCCGTGATGAGGCTGCCTTCTATATCGCCACAAAAATGATTTGCACGCCCTGAACCAACGCTCCTAGCCCAGTGAAGGGATAACACCCATACGCCCTGAAAGGGCAGAAGCTCCTAGCCCAGGGTAACACCCTGGGTTTATAAATAGATAATAGTCTGGCGCCCTGAAAGGGCAAAAGCTTTAAAATAAACAAAAAATTAAAAAAAGATGAATCAGGAATTTAAGGCTTCTCTGAAATCAGCGGATACCGAGGAGCACATTGATATTTACTTCTATCGTCCTATTGGTTACCAGTGGGCGCGATTCTTCCGCATGCTTCACGTCACCCCAAACGTGGTGACCATTCTTTCCATCTTCCTCGGCGTAGGAGCGGGTATCTGCTTCTATTTCGATGATTTGGCAATCAACATCTTGGGCATCTTCTTGCTCATTTGGGCAAACGTATATGACAGTTGCGATGGTCAGTTGGCGCGACTCACCAATCAGAAGAGTGCCCTGGGCAGAATCCTGGATGGCGCAGCTGGCGACTTCTGGTTTGTCAGCATCTACTTCGCCATCTCCTTCCGTCTGATGCCGGAGTGGGGCTGGAAAATCTGGGCACTCTGCATTGTTGCCGGTTTCGGATGCCATGCCATTCAGAGCCGTCTTGCCGACTACTACCGTCAGATTCACCTCTTCTTCCTGAAAGGCAAGGAGGGTAGCGAACTGGACGATGCCAGCAAGCAGGTAGAGCTGTGGAAGCAGATGAAATGGAAGAAGGAGCCAGTGCAGAAACTCTTCCAGTTCTTCTACAAGAACTATACCTTGGGACAGGAGCGGGATACTCCTATCTTCCAGATATTCAAGAGAAATCTGCGCGAAAGATATCCGCAGCAGTTGCCTGAGCAGTTGCGTGCCGACTTCCGTGCGGGCAGTCTTCCATTGATGAAATATGCCAATATCCTTACCTTCAACTGGCGCAGCATCACGCTGTTCATCTCTATCCTGATAGGTCTTCCATGGCTTTATCCGGCTATCGAGATTACCGTGTTCAGTCTGATTTTCTTCTATATGAGAGGAACCCACGAGCGTCTTTGTCTGAAGCTCAACCAGAAGGTCCTGAAGGGAGAGTATGAGGCATAAACAATAACAAATACTTATATGAATAACAAGTTCAGAAATATATTCATGGCGTTCGGTATCATCGCCATCATCATCATGCTCTGTACGATGGATATGGACTATACCGATATCTGGCGCTATCTGAAGCAGGCGGGCATCTATTTCCCGCTGATTCTCGGTCTGTGGCTCGTGGTTTATTGGGTGAACACCGTTTCCTGGTGGCTCATCATCAACGACGAGGGTAGGGTAAAGGGACTCTCGTTCTGGCGAGTATATAAGCTCACCGTGAGCGGATTTGCCCTGAACTACACCACTCCCTGCGGATTGATGGGTGGCGAACCTTACCGCATTATGGAGCTGAAGCCTTTTACGGGTGTGAGCAAGGCTACATCATCGGTCATTCTCTATGTGATGATGCACATCTTCTCCCATTTCTGGTTCTGGTTCCTTTCTACATTTCTCTATATCGCCCTGTATCCGATAGGTGTCCCTATGGGCATCATGCTGGGCTTCATCGCAGCCTTCTGCCTGCTCGGCATCTACTTCTTCGCCCGCGGTTACAAGACGGGAATGGCGCAGAAGGGCATCCGTCTGCTCACCCATATTCCTTTCGTGAAGAACTGGGCTAAGCGGTTTGCGCAGGAGAAGCAGGAGACCCTGGAGCAGATAGATTCGCAGATAGCCCTGCTGCATGGTCAGCACAAGAGCACCTTCTACAGTTCCCTCTTCTTCGAGGTGATGGCGAGAGTGCTCCAGAGCCTGGAGATTTATCTTATCCTGAAGGCTTTTGCGGCGGATATCAGCATCGCCGACAGCATTCTGATTCTTGCCTTCTCATCGCTTTTCAGCAACCTCATCTTCTTCTCTCCTATGCAGTTGGGAGCCCGTGAGGGTGGGTTGGCGCTGGCGGTAGATGGCCTGCATCTTACGGGTGCCCTGGGTGTATATACCGGTCTCATCACCCGAATCCGTGAGCTGGTATGGATAGCCATCGGCATTCTGCTCATCAAGGTGGGAAACAAGGACCTGAAGAAGATTCAGGAAGAATATGAGGCTGATCAGAAGAGCCAGCAGCAAACAATTAATAAAGGAAAATAATGAAAGTACTGGATATAAAAGGAATCATTTTTGATTATGGTGGCACGCTCGATACCAGGGGCGACCACTGGTCGGAAGTGCTGTGGCAGGGCTACGAGCACTTCGGCATCGGCGTGGCTGATGACGAGGAAGTAGAGCCAGGAGTAAGTATCCACAAGCAGGCGTTTCGCGATGCCTACGTGTATGGTGAGCGAGCACTGGCTGTGAATCCCATCGTGACTCCCGATTTCCATTTCGAGGATATTCTCAGAGAAAAACTGATCCTGGAATTGAATTTCCTGGCAGGAAAGGAATTGCTGGAGACAGGAAAGGATGATTCTGAGAAACAGGCGAAGCTTGGGAATCCCGGAAAAGATTCTGATGCTTCATCAGAAAGCCTTTTCCTCTCCCTTTCTGATTCAGAAATCCTGCAGATTGCTGTGGATATGGCTCGCTATATCAATGCCAAGACCCTTGCTCTTCTGAATGAAAACAAGCAGGTGTTGGAGCATCTGAAGCAGAAGGGTTATCCGATGGTGCTGGTTTCCAATTTCTACGGCAACATCAATCAAGTATTGAAGGATGCTGGAATTGATGGCTATTTCGAGGACGTGATAGAATCGGCAGTAGTGGGGGTGCGCAAGCCGAACCCAGCCATCTTCGCCCTTGGAGTCTGCGCCCTCGATCTTCCTGCCTCTCAGGTGCTCGTAGTGGGCGATACCTATGGCAAGGATATCATTCCTGCCCACAAGCTGGGTTGCCACACCCTATGGATCAAGGGATTGCAGTGGGAAGAGAAGAAGGTGGATGAATCCATCCCCGATGGCATCATCAAGAAACTCTCTGAGATGGAGGAATTTCTGAAAATCTCATAAAAAACTGAAATATATAATAGGTTTTTGCAGCTATTTACGAATAATGTTATAACTTTGCAGCCTGAAAGTAGAGAATGATTAATAATGGGCGCAAGGCCCCTATATATATAATAAGGTAATGAAAGGTATAAGAAAATTGTATTTGGTGCTCGTCCTCCTGGTGGTTTCTACACTCCAGATGATGGCGCAGCAGAAGATAACAGGTCGTGTCATCGACGATGACGGCTTTGCCGTATCGTATGCAAGCGTGCAGTACAAGGGACACAAGATTGCCGTTTCCAGTGATGGAGAAGGTAAGTTTACCATCGAAAAGAAGCCGGGACTGATGCTTACCGTCAGCGCTCTGAGCTACAAGACCACAACGGTCAAGGTAGATGAGAAAACCAGCTTCCTCGAAATCAAGCTCAAGGACGATTCCCACAAGCTGGGAGAAGTCGTGGTGAAGTCGAAGAAGGGAAGATACAAGCGCAAGGATAACCCTGCCGTGGAACTCATGCGACGTGTCATCGCTGCCAAGAAGAAGAGCGACCTCAGCAACTATGATTATTATCAGTATGATAAATATCAGAAGATCACCCTCGCACTCAATGATATCACCAAGGAACAGATGGAGGGCAAGTTCTTCAGCAAGCGACAGTATCTCCTCGACCAGGTAGAGCTTTCGCCTTACAACGGCAAGCTCACCCTGCCGGTAAGTATTGATGAGACCGTTTCGCAGCACGTTTACCGCAAGGACCCGAAGAGTGAAAAGGATATCATCAAGGGTCAGCAGAGCAATGGTATCGGACAGGTGATCCAGACCGGAGAAATCCTGAATACAGCCATCAAGGATGTCTTTACCGATGTGGATATCTATGATGACTACGTGCGACTGCTCCAGTATCCGTTCCCGTCTCCGCTGGGCAGAACAGCCATCAGCTTCTATCATTATTATATAGAAGATACGGTGTATGTGAACCGCGACCTCTGCTATCATCTGCAGTTTATCCCAGCCAACAGTCAGGACTTCGGATTCCGAGGCGAGCTTTATGTGCTTGCCGACAGTACCCTGCACGTCAAGAAATGTAATCTCTACATGCCTCACAACTCAGCCGTCAACTGGGTGAAGGACATGAAGATTGAGCAGGAATACACCAAGCTCGACAATGGCGAGTGGGTGCTCACCAAGGATGATATGATAGCAGAGATGCACATGAACAAGCTGCTGCAGGACCTGCTAGTGGTGCGAAACACCCGAATCACCGATTACGCTTTCGACCCTTTGCCGAAGATTCTCTTCAAGGGCAAGGCGAAGGTAAGGCATGATATGGATGCGATGAACCGTGATGAGGCTTACTGGAACAAGTACCGACAGGTGGATCTCACCAAGAGTGAGTCTTCGATGGACAGTTTCATCCACCGTATGGAGAATTCCAAGGGATTCAAGTACATCATCTTCGGCGTCAAGGCGCTCATGGAGAACTATGTAGAGATAGGAAGCGGAGGAAAGGATGGCAGAAAGAGCCTCTTCGACCTCGGACCTATCAACACCTTCCTCTCCAACAACTACGTGGATGGCGTGCGCCTGCGTCTGGCAGCCCGTACCATGGCGGCACTCAATCCTCATTTCTTCTGGGATGGATATGGTGCCTACGGTACGAAGAGCCACAACTGGTACTACGGTCATCTCTTCACCTATTCGCTCAACAAGAAAAAGAACAGTCCGTTCGAATTCCCGATGCGTAAGTTCGTCTTCGAGATTGGTCACGATATCACCTCTCCATCCGATGACAACCTGCTGCACAACAAGGATAACTTCTTCATGACCATCCGTGCCGCTACGCAGGACCAGATGTATCTCTACCAGCGACAGAAGTTCAGCTTCGTCTATGAGACCGACTGGGGACTCCGCTTCGATGCGGGAATGAGATGGCAGAGCAACCGCACCGTGGGCAACCTGCATTATTTCAAGGTGAACACGGGCGAGGAAGTAAAGAAGATACGCACCACCGAGGCATCTGTGGGCATCGACTACAACCCGGGGGTTACCTATGTCAACACCAAGCAGCAGCGATTGCCTATCAATCTCGACAGTCCTGAGCTCACCCTCCGCCATTCCATGGGTCTGGACGGATTCATGGGCGGTCAGTATCAGAGCAACCTCACCACGCTGGGCATCTACAAGCGCCAGTGGCTGGGCAGCTTCGGATATGTGGACTTCAACATCGTGGGCAAGATGCAGTGGAACAAGGTTCCATTCACCATGCTCGTCCAGCCACCAGTCAACCTCTCCATCTTCGAGCAGGAGGCAACCATCAGTATGATGAAAGACTGGGAGTTCCTGAGCGACCGCCAGCTCTTCTGGTCGGTAGCCTGGGATATGAACGGCAAGCTTCTCAACCGCATTCCGCTCATCAAGAAGCTGAAGTGGCGCGAGTATGTAGCCGTGAAGGGAGTATGGGGACAGCTCACCGACAAGAACAATCCGGTGAAGAATACATCGGATGACGTGATCTTCAAGTTCCCTAACAACTCCTATACCTTTGGCAACACGCCATATTGGGAGGTGGTAGCCGGTGTGCACAACATCTTCAAGTTCTTCGGAATCGATTATGTGCGCCGTATCAACTACCTGAATCATGCCAATGTAGATAAGTGGGGCATCCGAATGGGATTCCTCATGTCATTCTAGGAAAGATAAAACAGGGAGAACATAGCAAAAGGCTATGTTCTCCCTTCATAAAAGTTTGGTCATAAAAGAGTATATATCAACATAAAAGAAGGAGATTTGCTTATGAAGATTCTATTGGCAGATAAGCAGGATATCACGCGTGCCGGACTGATATACGTGATAGAGAAAATGGAAGGATTGGAAACCAAGTATGTGGAAGACAAGACAGAGCTGATGCTTGCCTTGCGGGAAAACGAAGATACGGTGGTGATACTCGATTACACGCTTTTCGATATCAATGATTCCGCCGAACTGCTCATCCTCAACCAGCGCTTTCCCTATACCCGATGGCTGCTGTTCAGCGAAGACCTGAGTGCCGATTTCGTACGTGTGCTCATCGCCAGCAGCAGTATGTTCAGCGTGCTCCTGAAGGAGAGTTCGCTGATGGAAATCAAGGAGGCGATACGCTTCTGCGTAGATAGCAAGCGGTTTGTCTGCCAGCGAATGATGGAGGTGCTCCTTACTCCGCCGCAGGAAGCAGAAGAAAAGGTGAATCTCACCAAGACCGAAACCGAGATTCTCAAGGATATCGCCCTGGGTATGACTACCAAGGAAATCGCCGAGAAGCGTTTTTCCAGTTTCCATACCGTGAATACCCACCGGAAGAATATCTTCAGAAAGCTCGGAGTGAACAACGTGCACGAAGCAACAAAGTATGCACTTCGCGCCGGACTGGTAGATTCTGCGGAATATTATATTTAAAAAAAATGCTTCAGATTGTCTCCCGACATTCTGAAGCTTTTTCATTTCTAACTAACTTATTATCAACTATTCATTACTTTTCGTGCTGCAAAATTACAAGTATTTTTAGAAATATGTGCTATATTTGCTAAAAAAACACACGTAAACGTTTGCAATTCGGAATAAAAATAGTATCTTTGCAGTAAATTTGATGCAATATCGCACCATACATAACTAACTTATTATACATGAAGCAGCGTAGAACGTCATTAAAGGACCTTGCAGATAAGCTTGGTGTCAGTATAGCTACCGTTTCCAGAGCATTGCGAAACAGCCATGAAGTAGGAGAGGAGATGACCCAGAAGGTAAAGAAACTCGCCAAGGAGCTGAACTATCGCCCGAATCCCTTTGCCCAGAGTCTCCGCAAGGAAGCTCCGAGGGTGATTGGTGTCATCGTCCCAAATCTCGTGACTCACTATTATGCCGCTGTCCTCGATGGCATCGAAGACTATGCCTCCAAGTTGGGCTATTCCGTTATCAGTTCCAACAGTCATGAAGACCATGAGCGCGAGGCGCAGGCTCTGGATAACTTTCTCAATATGCATGTAGAGGGTATCATCGCCTGTCTGGCGCAGGACACCACCGACTATTCTCACTTCGAGCAGCTCCACGAGATGGGGGTGCCCCTGGTATTCTTTGCCCGCTGTTGTCTGGAGGACATGTTCTCGCAGGTGGTGGGAAATGGTGATGTGGCGGCTCAGGAGGCCACCCAGCACATGATAGAAACCGGTTCGCGCCGTGTGGCTTTCATCGGCGGTCCCAACCATCTCGATATGGTGCGCCGCCGCAAGCACGGTTATCTCGAAGCGCTCCGCGAGAACCGCATCCCTATCGACCGCGACCTGGTGGTATGTGACAAGATAGATTTCGACGTGGCGCGCAAAGCTACGCTCCGACTCCTGGAAGGTGAGAATCCGCCTGATGCCATCCTCGCCTTCAATGATATCATCACCTATGCAGCCTTCGATGCCATCAAGTCGAAAGGTCTGCGCATTCCGGAAGATGTGGCTATCATCGGATTCACCGATGGAGATACAGCCGCCTTCGTAACCCCTCGCCTCTCCGCCATCATGGACCAGGCACACGTGCAGGGCACCAAAGCCTGCCAGCTCCTGATGAAGAGCATCAATGGCGATGAGAAGATCTACAAGGAGGTGGTGCCGATGATTCTCAAGATACGTGAAAGTTCGGAAAAGAATCTCGTGAAGAAATAGACTAGTATAACAATTTTATAAACTCTAAAAAAACAAACTAAATGAAACCAACCAAGACATTGTTAGTTTCGGCTGCATTGATTCTGGGCGCTATGGGTGCCCAGGCAGCTGATTTTGTCCAGAATGGTAATTTTCTTACCGTACAGTTGAAACAGCATCAGAACTATGGTCCGTCGCAAATCCGCCTCCAGGTGGTAGGCGACCGCATCATCCGTGTGCAGGCTACGGCGGAGCAGAGCTTCCGCAACAAGCAGAGTCTCATCATCGTGCCTCAGAACTCCAAGGCGCAGTATAAGGTAGAGGAGCAGGGCGATGACCTCATCATCACCACTGCTGCCATGCGTGCCGTATTGAACGAGGCTACTGGTCAGATTACTTTCTATGATCTGAAAGGTCAGGTGCTCCTCAACGAGGTGGCACAGGGAGGAAAGACCTTCAAGCCTTTCACCGTGCCCGACCGTGAGATCGGTGTGGATATCGCCAAGGTACCCGATGCTCAGAAGCACGGATGGTCGTGGCGTGCCCTCTTCGATTCGCCAGACAATGAAGCCTTCTATGGTCTCGGTCAGCACCAGAGCGAAGAGCTCAACATGAAGGGCAAGAACGAAGACCTCTTCCAGTATAACACCAAGGTGAGTGTGCCTTTCGTCATCTCCAACAAGAACTACGGCATCCTCTGGGATTCCTATTCTTACAGCCGATGGGGTAATCCGGACGATTATCTCCAGCTGAACCGTGCCTTCAAGCTCTACGACAAGGACGGTAAGGAAGGACAGCTCACCGGTACCTACGTGGCTAAGAACGGACAGAAGATTGTTCGTGGCGAGGACAGCATCTACTTTGAATATGCCATGCCTGAGACTTCAGAAATCTGCAACCAGACCGATAAGGGAGGCATACAGAACCTGCCTAAGGGCTTTGCGCTGAATGGATCCAAGGTGGTTTACGAGGGATATGTAGAGGCGCCAACCAACAGCTTCTATCAGTTTATCCTCTACTATGCCGGCTATATGAAGATCTATATCGACGGCAAGCTGGTGGTGCCTGAGCGCTGGCGTACCGCCTGGAATCCGAATTCCTATAAGTTTGAGACAGCCATTCAGAAGGGCAAGAAGACCCCTATCCGCATCGAATGGCAGCCGGATGGCGATGTTTCCTACTGCGGACTCCGTGTGGCTGCCCCACGTTCTGAGGCCGAGAAGAACCAGCTGAGCATCTGGAGCGAGATGTCGCCGGATATGGATTACTACTTCATCGCTGGAAAGGATATGGACGAGGTAATCTCGGGTTATCGCACTCTTACCGGCAAGGCACCGGTATATCCTAAGTGGGTGCTCGGCTTCTGGCAGAGCCGCGAGCGCTATCAGAGCAGCAAGGATATCGAGGAGAATATGAAGAAGTTCCGCGATCTGAAGATTCCGGTGGATAACATCGTACAGGACTGGAACTACTGGAAGCTGGATTCATGGGGAAGCCACGAGTTTGAGGCGGCACGCTATCCGAACCCTCAGGCGATGCTCGACAGCGTGCACGCCCTGCATGGAAGATTCATGATTTCGGTTTGGCCGAAGTTCTATGATACCGTGAAGAATTACAAGGAATTGGATGCCAAGGGCTGGATGTATCACCAGGCTATCAAGGATGATATCCACGACTGGCTCGGTTTCCGCGGATCCTTCTATGATGCCTACGATGCCGGAGCCAGAAAGATGTTCTGGCGACAGATGGATGAGAATCTCTATACCAAGTATAAGTTCGGTATCGATGCCTGGTGGATGGATGCTTCTGAGCCGAATGTGCGCGACTGCACGCCGATGTGGTATCGCAAGGCGCTCTCCGGTCCTACCGCCCTGGGTACGGCTACCGAGTATTTCAATGCCTACAGCATTGTGAATGCCGACGCCATCTACAATGGTCAGCGCAGCGTGAACCCTAACCAGCGTGTCTTCCTCCTCACCCGTTCGGGCTTTGCAGGCGAACAGCGCTACAGCACTGCTACCTGGTCGGGCGACATCGCTACCCGCTGGGAGGATATGCGTGCGCAGATGACTGCCGGATTGAACTATTCCATGGCAGGTCTTCCTTTCTGGGGAATGGACCAGGGCGGCTTCTGTGTGGAAAACCGCTATGTAGCAGCCCAGCAGGAGTTTGACAAGACCGGTAAGGAGAATGCCGATTTGAAGGAGTGGCGTGAGTTGCAGGCTCGCTGGAACCAGTTCGGCTGTTTCGTTCCGCTCTATCGTGCCCACGGTCAGTGGCCGTTGCGTGAGGTTTGGAACATCGCACCAGCCGATCATCCTGCCTACAAGACCATCGTTGCCTACGACAAGCTCCGCTATCGCCTGATGCCTTACCTCTACAGTATGGCGGGTATGGTGCATCTCAAGGATTATACCATGATGCGCGGACTGGTGATGGATTTCAATGGCGATGATAAGGTCTTGGACATCAAGGACCAGTGGATGTTCGGTTCTGCCCTGATGGCTTGTCCGGTAGGTGAGTATCAGAAGTATTCACGCGAAGTCTATCTGCCAAAGCAGAAGGGCTGGTATGATTTCTATACCGGAGCATATCATGCGGGCGGTCAGGCCATCGTGGCTGATGCACCATACGATAAGATTCCAGTCTTCATTCCAGAGGGTGCAATCCTTCCGATAGGTCCTGAGATGCAGTGGAGTGATGAGAAGAAGCCGGAGTTGATCGACCTCTATGTCTATGCCGGCAAGGATGGCTCTTATACCTTGTACGAGGATGAGGGCACGAACTATAACTACGAGAAGGGCAAGTATGCTGTCATCGATTTCAAGTATGATGATGCCCGGAAGCAGGTTACCATCGGTGCCCGCAAGGGTAGTTTCGACGGCATGCTCCAGAAGCGCCGCTTCAACATCATCCTGGTAGATCAGAAGAAGCAGCAGGGCGTGAATCTCGCCAAGTCGCCTAAGGGCAAGGTAGTGAAGTATTCCGGTCAGGCAATGACTGTAAAATTGAAATAATATGAAGAAGATATTTGCTTTAGCAATTCTACTATTGGGCGCTCAGTCTTTGAGCGCCCGCGATCGCCAGTCTTTTGATAAAGACTGGCTTTTCGTTTTGGCTGATAGTGCCGGTATGCAGAATTCGGAGTATTCCGACGGGCATTGGCGCCGCCTGAATCTCCCTCACGACTGGGCGATAGAGGGCGATTTCTCTCCATCGAATCCTTCGGGAGCCAGCGGTGGTGCTCTTCCGGGCGGCATCGGATGGTATCGCAAGCACTTCTCCCTTTCGCCAGACGAGAAGTACGACCGCTTCACCATCACCTTCGATGGCGTGTATATGAACTCCACCGTCTATATCAACGGTCACAAGCTAGGCACCCGTCCCTACGGCTACAGCACCTTCGAGTACGATCTTACACCTTATATATATAAGAAGGGTGATAACGTCATTGCCGTGAAGGTGGATAACAGCGACCAGCCCAACAGCCGCTGGTATTCGGGCTGCGGCATCTACCGCCACGTCTGGTTTACCAAGACCCTGAAGAAGGCATACATCCCGCAGTGGGGTCAGTATGTGGCTACCACGCCGAAGGGTGATGTCAAGGTGAAGGTGGATTTCCACGCCAGTGGCAGCAGGATGAAGCTCTCCATCCGCAATACCATCTACGATGCGGCTGGCAAGGTGGTGGCTAGGAGCCAGGGCAACCAGAACCAGCAGCTCAAGGTAAGGAAACCTCATCTCTGGTCTATTGGCAAGGGCTATCTCTATACCGTGAAGAGCGAACTGGTGGTGAATGGCAAGGTGGTGGATACCGCCACTACGCAGACCGCCTTCCGTGATGTGAGGTTTGATGCCCGGAAGGGTTTCTTTCTCAATGGCGAGAACATGAAGATCAATGGTGTGTGCGAGCATCACGATTTCGGATGTCTCGGTGCCGCCCTCAACGAGGATGCGCTTCATCGCAAGCTCACCATCCTCAGGGATATGGGTGTGAATGCCATCCGAAGCAGTCATAATCCTCCGGCTCCCGAACTCCTGAATATGTGTGATTCCATGGGAATCATGGTGATGGACGAGAGCTTTGATATGTGGCGCCGCAAGAAATCGAATGGCGATTATGCCCGCTTCTTCGATGAATGGCACCAGCGTGATCTCTCAGATCTGGTGAAGCGCGACAGAAATCATCCTTGCATCATCATGTGGAGTATCGGCAACGAGGTGCTCGAACAGTGGTCGGACGCCGCTGCCGATACCCTGAGTCTGGAGCAGGCGAATCTCATCCTGAATGCGGGGCATGATGCCTCTACCCTGGCACATAGCGATGAGCTGAGCGTGAACTCTCTTCTCACCCGTCATCTGGCTGATATCGTGAAGAAGTATGATCCGTGGGGCGCCCGTCCGGTAACAGCCGGATGCAACGAGCCTGATCCTAAGAATCATCTCTTCAAGAGCGGTGCCATCGATGTCATCGGATTCAATTATCATCATCAGTGGGTGAAGGATGTTCCAAGGAATTTCCCGGATAAGCCGTTCATTTTCTCCGAGAGTGTTTCGGCACTCCAGACGCGCGGTTATTACCGGATGCCGAGCGACAGCATCTATACGGCTCCGGTGGAGTGGTGGCTGCCATATACCGATCCATCCTTCAAGTGTTCGGCGTATGACAATATGCATGCCTCCTGGAGCTGTACGCACGAGGAGACCTGGGATGTGGTGAAGCACAATGATTTCGTGGGCGGACAGTTTATCTGGACTGGTTTCGACTATATCGGCGAACCGACTCCGTATGCCTATCCGGCACGCAGCAGTTATTTTGGCATCATCGACCTGGCTGGTCTTCCTAAGGACAGCTATTATATGTATCAGAGTGAGTGGACGAAGAAGCCTGTTCTCCATCTCTTCCCTCACTGGAACTGGCTTCCGGGTCAACAGATAGATATGTGGTGCTATTACAACCAGGCTGATGAGGTAGAGCTGTTCATCAATGGCAAGAGCCAGGGCATCCGGAAGAAGAAGGTGCATGGAGAGGGAAATGGTGCCGCAGCCAATGTTGTTTCTGCCAATGCCGCAAATGCTGGCGCCTTTGATCGCAGCACAGAGTACCACGTGATGTGGCGAGTAACTTTCGAGCCGGGCGAAGTAAAGGTTGTAGCGAGAAAGCAGGGCAGGGAAATTTCATCCCAGACCATCAAGACAGCCGGTCCTCCTCATCATCTCGTCTTGAAGAAGACCTATCAGAACACCCTTGCATCCGCTGTCCAAACCCCGTCAGGCGTTCCTGGGGATTTGCAATCCCCATCCTCCCCTACAACCTTCGTAGAAGTAAATGTAGTAGATAAGGATGGCAATCTCTGTCCGAATGCCGAGAACGAGATTTATTTCTCTTCTACCGCCGAGATTCTGGGCACGGATAACGGCAATCAGACCTCCCTGGAGCGTTTTACCGATCCAAAGAGGAAGGCATTCTTCGGCAAGTGCATCATCGTCTTGCGAGGTCACGGTACGCTCCGTGCCGAATCCATAGACTTGCAACAAGCTATTATCAAATTATAGAAACAAAAAAAGCATGCCAAAGTCATTTCGACTTTGGCATGCTCATTTAAGTTACATACAGCTCGTCACGCCCAGAGAGCAATATACAAAGTGCAGCCTTTCTTCTTTTGACGATGCAAAGATACGGCTTTTTTAGGGAACTACCAAAAAACAGGGTGTGACAAGCCCCGATTTCAGCAGTCCCGGAATACGAATCCCGTTAAAAAAACTAACTCGCTCTAAATTGGGCTTTGATTGAAAATCAAGAAGTTGGGCGTTTGCCTATATTATATAGGTAACAATATGGAAACGAGCGGACTTCTGCTCGTTTCTGTATTTTGCAATATGCAAAGAACGCCTTAATTCGGGGACAAAGATACGATATTTTTCTAAATATCCAATGATTTACAAGAGGAATTTTATGGAAATTAGAACTTTTGCGTAAAATCTGATGCTTAGCAACACAATATGCATCCTAAAACAAACGGCAGGTGTTCGGACATAGACTATCCGAACACCTGCTGCCATAACGTTTTATTGCTGACAATGATTCTGACATCAGCTTTCATATACTTTTGCAGTATAGGAGTATTTTGTCCCTGTGTGCTCACTGTGGCTATAGCCATAAAATAGTTGCCATCTTCCCTATGTATGAGCCTGGCTTTATGGCTTACAATGTTGCAGTTATAAGATGTATTGTCGTTGCCCTCAAAAGAAACATGAGCAGTCCTTGGCTTATCGAAAAGATACAAATACTTATATGGCACAAACACTTGCACTGTTCTTTGATTGATGACCTCACCATTAGCATCTATGGATATAGGATAAGGTATCTTGTAGAAAGCAACTGCGAGGGCGAGGACTATTATCGTAATGACAACCGTTCCCAAGCTGACGAGGCGAGGAGGAACCTTGCCTATCACGTTCCTCACCTTCTCGCTTCTCAACTCGATATTATCTGTTTCTTTTTCTTTCTGTTCCATGTCAAAAGCATTTTAGTTTCCCAATTCCAACTGATTCTTCACAAGATTATAGTATGCTCCTCGCTTGGCTGTCAGCGATTCATGATTGCCAACTTCAACCACATTTCCATGGTCGATGACCACAATTTGGTCGGCATTCTTCACCGTGCTTAGGCGATGAGCCACAATCACAACAGTCTTGCCCTTGTAGAACTTATCCAAGTTCTCCACGATGCTTCTCTCATTGTTGGCATCGAGCGAGTTGGTCGCCTCGTCAAGGAAGATGTAGTCGGGATTCTTATACACCGCCCTCGCTATCAAGATGCGTTGTTTCTGTCCCTGGCTCAGTCCCACGCCATCACGTCCAATCTTGGTGTTGAACTTCAGAGGCAAAGCCATCACATAATCCTTGATACAAGCTATCTCGGCTGCTTTCAACAACCGTTCCTTGTCTATGTCGCCATCGTCAACGGCAATGTTTCGTGCGATACTCTCCGAGAATATGACACCATCCTGCATCACAACGCCACATTGTCTGCGCCACCACTTTTTGTTGAGTTTGTTGATGTCAGTATTTCCAATATTGATTTTTCCCTCCAAGACAGGATAATAACCAAGCATCAAACGGATGAGGGTGGTCTTTCCACTGCCAGATGCGCCAACGATGGCTGTTACCTTACCTTGCGGAATGTGAATGCTCACATCGTCTATGGTTTTGCGCAAAGCATGTGGGTCGTACTTGAACATGATGTTCTTGATATCAATGCCCTCATTCTTATCTTCAATAGAAGTTAGCAAGCCTTCCTTTCCATTCTCATCATCCATCTGGTGAATCTCGTTGATACGTTCCAAGCTAATCTTCACATCTTGCAGGGAATAAAAGAAGTTCATCAATTGATCTACAGGTGTATTTAATTGACCAATAATATACTGTATGGCAAGCATCATGCCAAGGGTCATGTCTCCGTGAATTACCGCTGTTGCAGCTATAACTGTAATGATGGTATTTTTAGTTTCATTGATGAATATGCACCCTGCTTCTTGCATTTGTTGGAGTTTGAGCGATTTCATCTGTACTTCAAACAAATCAGCTTGTGTATCTTCCCATTCCCATCTTCTGCGTTGCTCACAATCCTGCAATTTGATTTCTTGCATAGAGGTGATGAACTCATAAGTTTTGTTGTTGTTGATGGCTTGCTGTTCAAATAACTCATAATCTAGTACTTTCCTCCGTCTTAAGAATAAAGTCATCCATGCGCCATAGAGAACACTTCCAAGCAAGAAGATAGCAAACACAAATTTATCGTATAAAAACAGCACCACAGAAAACACAACAAAAGTGAACATCGCAAATGTTATGTTGAGTGTCTGCTGTGTGAGAAATTTATTCACACGACTATGGTCACTCATTCTTTGCATCAAATCTCCCATAAGCTTTGTGTCAAAGAAAGACATTGGAAGCTTCAGTAATTTAATGAAGAAGTCACTCAATAGTGAAATGTTAATGCGCAAGGAGATATGAAGCAATAACCATCTACGGATAAAGTCAATAGCAGTTCGGCTAATTGTTAGCATTAGCTGTCCCAACAATATAAGCCAAACAAAACCAATGTCTTGGTTTTTGATGCCAACATCAACAATAGATTGGGTGAGAAATGGCAAGACTAACTGTAAAAGGCTTCCAACAACCAAACCTAGTATAATTTGCCCAAAATACTTACGATATTTCTTCACATACCCCAAGAGAAAACGAAAAGACCGCTTTTCTTTTATGTTCTCTTCATTCTGCATCTTGTAAGCAAAAAAGGCAGGTGTAGTTTCCAAGAACATAGCGATGCCCTTATCTTCACCATTGGTATTTGTGCTTAGCCAATGTTTCTTGAATTCATCAAGAGTATAAGTTATCAAACCTTTTCCTGGGTCAGCAATATAGTATTTGTTGTTCTTTATTCTATATAAAACGACAAAATGATTTTGATTCCAATGCAAAATGCAAGGAAGAGGAACAATTTGTAACTTATTGATACTGGTTCTTGCAGCTATAGCATGAAAACCAAGAATCGTAGCAGACTCACTTAATCCCATTAAAGACACTCCCTCTTTATTAGCATGACATAAGTTTGCCATAGTTTCTATGGAAATGCTACGACCGAAAAACTTACATATCATACACAAACAAGCTATGCCACATTGCATAGAATCATGTTGTATGAAAAGTGGAAATTTTTTCATCATTTTTATTTTACGATACCATCTATGTTGTCCGAATTATTTAATCTTTTATTTCTTGCCTTATAAGATTTACCCCAATTTATGTCATAGGCAACACCTAGGGTTATCATATTAGCATTGTCTTTTATTCTGAAATGCTCAGTTTTATATAAATCATTTCTAGCATACTCGAAACCAGAACTCTGAACATATTTTTTAAACGGATTCCATATTCCAAGTGAGAAAGTCATTCTTTTGTATTTATAGGAACAATCAACGCTACCTGTGGATTCTCCGTAAAAACTTTTCATTCCAAATAATTCCTTTGGATTATGATTGAAAGATATATTTGCAGAAAAGTTTTTCAGGTAGAACACTATCTTCCCACCATATGTATAGTCTGTTAAAGAGAAAGTTTCGTCTTCTATTCTAAATTTATAATAGTTGTATGAAATATAACCATCAATGAACAACATATCCTTTATGATGTCAAAGCTTGTGTAAAAATCTATTTTACTAACAGTTTTTGAATCAAAATTTATATGTTGATAACCTAATTTCCCATTTTGACAATAAATACCAGGCGCAAAAAGATTTTTTGCACTTTCGATATTGTAGTTTAGTGAAATATACCATCTGTTAGGATTCCAAGATAAAGATAATTTATGTTTTATGTTGTCATAAGGATGCAAGGCAGAATTGCCTGTTTCGAATTCATATCTATTCAAACTTTTTGTAATTCCACTTAATGTTGACAAGCTTGGTATTGTTGGTTGCATTGAAAATTGATAAGACATACTAAAATTGTCTAAAGGCATATACTTAATTCTGCCTAAAGGACGATATAATACTTTGTTAAAAGAATTGCCACCTTCCTTGAAACTAACCCAATTTATACCTATTCCCCCCATGTAGTAGATATTTTTGACATTCCCAGAGAATTGGGTATAAGCGTATAAATTTTGGTCTTTTGAATCAAAATCATTTGTAATATCATAACTATATAAATTGTGAGTGTCTGAATATTTGTATCTTAAACCAGAATCCCATGAAAGATTTTTTAAAGAATAAGTATGCATGATTTCTGTTATAAGAGACTTACGCTTTCCTTCTACCCCATACTCAAAATGGGAATTATTTTCGTTTACATTTTCAGTATATGAATAATCATAGTTTGTCTGTAATATTTTTCCTACCATATTAAAGAGCAATGACTGTTTGGAGGAAATTTTATATTCAGAAAACAAGTCTATTGCAGGTGAATGACTTTTGTCTTTTGGTGACCTAAATGAATTTCCAATCAAACTTTTCTTATCAAATATCTCCTGTGAGCAATTTTGATTGGTGTTTCGGTTTGTACTATAGTTGAATTTTATGTTAAATGTAAAGTTATTCTTATAATAATTATATGCAGCATCTATATTTTGAAGAAAGTATCCATATGGCGATTCTACGCCCTTTCTGGATATTTCAACATCTTCATTTTCTAGATACGTATCTGTGTATGAATTGGAATAATCTCGGTACTTGCTATTATAGCTTAGGCTAAACAAACTGTTTGCCTTGTTAAATTTGACATAAGCACTATTATATAGCGACATTGTTGTTAGAGCCGCATCTTCATAGAGTCCAAATTGTCCACCAGAAGTATGCCTTTTAGTTACAATGTTAATGATTGCACTAATGTTACTGTCATTATATCGTGCTCCTAATTTATCAAAAAACTCTATTTTTTTTACATCGCTTGGGATTATCGTCAAAAAATCTGCAATAGTGGCATCAATGTTGTTGATTTTAAAAAGTATATTACTTCCATTAATAGTTGTTGCATTCTTGTTCTGGCGGTCAACGATTACTCCTGGCAGTTTTATTTTGCTCAGCAAATCCCATGCAGATGACGATGCCTTCTGCATATTAGAAGTTGGAATCAATATTAAGCGGTCTGATTTTGTTATGATATTTGAACCTTTTACAACGACATCTGACAAGTTAAAGATTCTAGATGTATCAGACAAGTTCTTTGATATTGTATCGGTTACTATAAAATCAGAGCCTATTGTGAAAAGACCTTTTTCCCCACTAAAAACATCCAAAGTAACCCAAAGAAGAAAAAATATACAAAAACTATTTCTCATTATTTCTTTCTATTAAAAAGTTGTAGAAATCTTCTATAATATAATTATCCTTACCATATTTCTTGTTAAGTATGCAAGGTAAATTTTCTCCCTTTTCTAAGAGTTTTTGCGAACAGGGCTTAGGACATGCTGGAAGAAAATTACAAATCTGACATCTAGATGGCAATTCTAAATTTAATCTATCCTGCAATTTCATTTCATTCCATTCTAACTGTCCTTCACTAGTGATAAGACCATATGAATTTTCAGACGAGAATGTCCTTGCTGTACACTTGTAAATATTTCCATCATAATTTATGACAACTTGATTGTAATTGTCTGCATAACACCCATAAGTGTATTTTGAAGTAGCCAAATAACTACATTGTATTTTATTTGTTTGACATTGTAAGACAAAATCTAAGATTTTCTTTTCATCTAACTTTTCTGCATTTACTTGCCAAACTTTAGATACCATAATTTTCAAATTGTTATTTTGCTTTATTTCAGCAAGCTCGTTTGCAATGTTTGTAAGGGAATCTAACGTTCTATTGGACACATTAATCCTTACCAAGATTTCGCTTTTAGGTGAATCTTGTTGTATTAATTTTATCGCTGATAAAATTTGCGAATATGTCCCATTGCCATTGACCTTATATTTCCTTACCTTATCATGAATATTTTGCCATCCATCCAAGGTGATTTGAAAGCTCGGTTCATAGGGACTTAATTTTGCGACAAAGTCTTTGTCTATCAACGTTCCATTGGTAGTAAACGAAGTCGCCAAATAAAATCCATGTATTTTTGAGAGTTCATAAATGCTTTCGATTAACGAAAAAACAATATTTTTTTGCAACAAAGGTTCTCCTCCAAAGAAACTTAAAATTAATTTCTTAAAAGGCTCTTTGGTAATTTTCTCTTTGATATGCAATATGATTGCTGCGACCATTTCTGAAGTCATATGGGACTTTTCTATATGACTCTCGTAGCAATACCAACATTTTAAATTACAATCCATTGTTGGATTGACGATAATATGATAAATATCTTTAGAAAACTTACGTTCTTGTACTGAAGACAAATACTTTTTCTGTTCGTCATTTTCGTCTGTAACGATGAAACCATTAGCCTCTAATGTTCTATGTAAGTTGGGATTTTTTGTATTTAGTTTTTCAACATTATCTTTGCAGCTTAGATAGTCTTGGTATGCATTTTTACCTATAATTAATCTGGAATAATTATATGCGTTAAAGCATAACACAACATTTTCCATCTCAACAAAATGGTTATACTGACTATATTTCATATTCAATTTACTTGTTGTTTATAAATAATTAGGTACAACTATCTATTATAGTCGTACCTAATTCTTAGGGGTTAATAACACTTAGCAACCGCAATTGTTACATTGACAATTGTTACACTGAGGATTATTTTGCTCAAAGTTCTGATGTTGCTCCTTGTCATTGTTACCACCTGTAACAACAACCAAACAATCTTCAGTCAGAACATCTTCTCCCAACAAAGAGACTAATGTGGAAATTTTTCGTTCTTCCATACTTGATGTTTAAGGATCCTACCCTATTAAGTTAATAATGACTTTTCTTTTTGCTATAAAAGCGATACAAAAATAATGTTTTTGTTTCGAAGTCACAAATATTTTCATACAGTTTAACATAAAAAACGTATAAAACATGTCTTTCTGTTCGTTCCGAACTATATTTTGTTGTTGCAAAGGAGAATAATAATATTCAATTAAGATTTTATATGGTTGCTTTATCCTATGAGGATAGCTGGCATCATTTCAATGTATGACTCTTAGTTTCAATTTGCATACATCAGAAGCAAAGACTTAACCTCTCCTTTCTATGTCTACTCTCGTATATACTCCGCCAACTTGCGGTTGGCTTTTCTCGCCCTCAGCCTCAAAGCCTCGTAGCTTGGCTTCGAGAACTTCACCGTGACAGACTTCGACAGCTTGTGAATCCTGCCTGTGGGCGGTCTTCCACCCTTTTTCCTGTTCTGTTTCTGTATGCTTGTCATTCGATATACTGTTTACAGTTGGTACACTTACTTTCTGCGAC
>ONZR01000052.1_pt1 | contig 63431 bp, 50 predicted proteins | sample 1671691 | NCBI WGS metagenome assembly ONZR01 (sample SAMN06348182, study PRJEB24527) | human gut metagenome | biome: human gut; feature: ankylosing spondylitis patient; material: feces | host: Homo sapiens | place: China | collected 2015-10 | reverse complement strand
GGAGGCTGCAGACTGTTATGCATGCCTTTAACTTAACTCGCCTCAATTTTCATTCCATAATACAGGAAGCCCACGGTGCTATACGCTTCGGGGACTTTTACTATTTTCTTCCTTACTGCCAAGGAAAAGACTTTACATTCGAAACTTTCTGAAAGACTCAGGAAAGAGAAGTGAGAGAAGCTGGAAGCCTGGTGCGCCGGCGGGGGATACACGCTACTTCACTTCATTCCTAAACTCCACCTTCCGCCTCCGGCTTGCCGAGGTACGTTTTGTGGCTTCTCTGCCCGCACCTATCTGTACCGCATTTTCAAGTTAAAGGGAGGCTGTACCCTACCGAATGATGGGAGAAAATGGCTGAAGATATAGCCCCAGAGGATAAAACAGGACTAACCATTTTTTCGCGAAATAACCAGGAAAGCACATCACGAAATGAAAACATACGTTAAAAAAGTGTCCATTTGCCCCACCAAATGGACACCTAAGTGTAAAAAGTGAACCCCTTTTTCCGAAAAAAACACTATATTTGCACCATGAAAGAATTAGAAACCATGCAAAGGATAGAACTCGCCCTGATTATCATCGGGGTGGCTGCACTCATGTTAGGTATTATCTTCGCATATCTTTCTATTTCTGGCATCGATATTCATCATGCTGTTAAACCTCTTGTATTTCCTGGAGTGAACTTAGCAATAAGCAGACAAATATAAATAACAAATATAAAATTAAATTATGAAAAAGTTTAATAATCAATCCTATGGGTCGCAAGTCGGCCGTATGAACAATGGGGGAGGTAAGTTCCGAAGGATCGCCCTATTCCCATTGATGTTGTTGATGTTGTTGCTTCTACCTGCCAATATGGTGGCGCAGACGGCAGCTTCCAGTTCTAAGTACATAGCAACGTATGAATCCTCTACCCAAACTTTGACTTTCAAAGAATATGCGGGAGAAAACCTTCCTGAAAATAGTGCTTGGGTGAAAGATAATGTGAGTGTGGAGTGTCTTATAGAAAATGTTACTATCAAGTACATTGTTTTCGATAAGAGTTTCAGCACATACACTCCTACATCGTTAAACGGTTTTTTTTAAAGACTCAAAAATCTGGAAAAAATTACAGGCCTGGAATATCTGAATACAGAGAAGGTGACGGATATGCAAAAAATGTTCTATAATTGTAAAAACCTCTCATCGCTCGACCTCTCTAATTTCAATACAGAGAAGGTGACGGATATGAACAAAATGTTCTATAATTGTAACAAACTCTCTTCGCTCGACCTCTCTAATTTCAATACAGAGAAGGTGACGGATATGAACAAAATGTTCTATAATTGTAACAAACTCTCTTCGCTCGACCTCTCTAATTTCAATACAGAGAAGGTGACGAATATGTCAGGGATGTTCTTGGGCTGCTCAGCTCTCACAACCATCTACGCTAGCGATAATTTTAAAACGGACAAGGTTACTGTTGGTTCTAATATGTTCGGTGGCTGCACAAACCTCAAAGGCTATGATAGTAGCAAGACCGACCACACCTATGCCAACTGCAGCACGACTGGTTACTTTACTCCTGGATGTGCTTATGCCGAGTTTGATAATGCCACTAAAACTCTTACTTTCCGCTACAAGAGAGTCAAGCCCGAAGGAGCTTATGATCTTAATGTGGGGGATAACGATCCGGGCTGGTATGCCCAAAGAGAAAATATCGAGAAGGTGGTCTTCGATGCTTCGTTTGCAAATGCAAGACCAACGAGCTGTTATAGGTGGTTCTATAAGTGTACCTCTCTGACCGAAATTGAAGGTATTGAGAATCTGAATACTCAGAACGTGGAAAATATGCGCTATATGTTTGCTTCCTGTATAAAACTTAAATCGCTCGACGTCTCTAAGTTCAATACAGCGAATGTGACGCATATGGCAAACATGTTTGAGGACTGTGAAGAACTCTCTTCGCTCGACCTCTCTAATTTCGATACTCAGAACGTGAAATATATGGATAAAATGTTCCGTAATTGCAATAGTCTTACCTCGCTCGACCTCTCTAATTTCGATACTCAGAACTTGAATTTTATGAGCCAAATGTTCCATAATTGCAATAGTCTTACCTCGCTCGACGTCTCTAACTTCAATACTCAGAAAGTGATAGAAATGAGCCTAATGTTCTATAATTGCAATAGTCTTACCTCGCTCGACGTCTCTAACTTCGATACTCAGACCGTGATTAATATGTCAGAGATGTTCTATGGCTGTCAAAACCTCTCTTCGCTCGATCTCTCTAAGTTCGATACTCAGAACACGACATATATGTACAAAATGTTCTATGGTTGCTCTGGTCTTAAAACCATCTATGTCAGCGACAAGTTTGTTATAACAAAAGAAAAAGATGGTTCTAATATGTTCTCTGGCTGCACAAACCTTAAAGGTTTTATAGATTATATCAGTAACTCAGACAAGGACAATAACGAATACGCCAACTACAAGACTGGCTACTTCACCAAGCTGGTAGGTAAGAATGGTGAAGAGAAGATAGGTGCAACGGGAGATGCTCTTACTACGGAGAATCTTGTTCTTGACGACGGCAAGGATTTCGTGGCTTACGAGCCGTTCGCAGCCAAGGCTGCATCTTACAACCGCACTATTAATCCTGGCACAACCTGGGCTACGCTCTGCTTGCCATTCGAGGTATCGCTCGAAAATCAGAACTTCCGTGCCTTCAAGCTCCTTTCGGCTGATGATGTAGCTGAAACTGTAGAACTCGAAGAGATAGAGACAAGCATTGCTGCTGGTACTCCTGTTATCATCAAGATGAAGGATGGAGCAAATTCGCTCAGCATCTCTGAAGCCGACAAGGCAATAGCAAAAGATGTTCAGACCTCAGAAACTGCTAATGGCAACTATCAGCTCCAGGGTATCTATACCCAAAAGGTGTTCGACAAGGATGCTGATAACAACTGCTACATAGTGAAGGGCAACAAGCTGATGAACCCTGCCAAGCTGTTGGAGAACTCAAGCACAACACAGGTGGGTAGCAAGCCTTTCCGTGCTTACATGGTAGGCAATACTACTGCTTCTGCAGCAGGTGCCAGAATGTTCAGCATCGCCATCGGTGGCGGCACAACAGCCATCGACAGCCTCAACACCATTGCAGACGACAAGGCTGTATATTATGACCTGCAGGGCAAGCGTCTCAACGCTCCTCAGAAGGGCATCAACATTGTGAAGCGTGGCGGTAAGACAATGAAAGTTATCATCAAATAAAAAGAACTGAGAATTATGAAAAAGAAAAGATATATCAAGCCAGTGGTTAGCGTCATGGAAATGGAAACCACAGCCATCCTTGCCGGCTCTGTTATCCAGAAAGCGGCAGAAGAGGATTACAGCGATGAAAAAGTGCAGGATTTCTGGGATAATCCAACCAATAAGGGAATTTGGGCCGACTAGCCTCTGATTCTCTATCGTACCCCCACCAGGCAGTTTATTTGATGCCTGGTGGCAAAATAAAAGCCCCCGGTGCTATACGCATCGGGGGCTTTTACCGTACCTCATGGGAAAACAACAAGGGTCTTTCTTTTTATTCCTCTGCCAGTTCCTTCATGGCATCATTCAGTGTATTGAACAAAACATTGATGTTTTCTTCTTCGTTCTTGCAGGCTTCCTTGAACAAGGCTACGGGGTCTTCCGGGTCACCCTTCAGCGGAGCCTCGTTGAGAAGGATATTTACGTTGTTCAGCAGCATGCCGTGCAGAGTAGGCATGTGGAGCTGAGACTGAGTGCCCTCCTTGCTGCCACACTTCAAGCCGGCGGCATACGCCTTCACGATGATGCGCACCAGCAGATGGATAGCCATCGGCTCATCGGCAAGGCTGATGAGGATGCCGTGGGTGTAATCGCGCAGATGCTCCTCAATGGTGGTAAACTTACCCTGCAGCAGCCAGGTGAAGTTGCGCTTGTATTCAGCCTCCATCGCATTGTAAAGCGGATTCGACTTGCAGGCTATGCGCAGATAATCAAGCATTGTAGGCTCAAAGGAAGGATCCGCCTTCTTCATGCTCTCGAAATTCTTCTTCATGCGGTCGTTCGCCTCATCCGCACTCTTGTAGTTGAGACGCACGAGGGTAGAAAACATGATGTCGAAGAAATATTGGTTCACCTCGCCATAATGCTCCAGCATCATCTGCTTGATTTCCTTCGGGTCGTTCTTCTTCTTGAAGTCGTCGCCGCCGATTGCCGCATCCATGATGCCACGGGCATACGCCTCGAAGAAAGCTCTTACAAACGAAGCCACAGCCTGGTAACTATTGATTCTTTTGCTCATTGTTTATCAAAATGAATTAATCAAAAAAGTGAATTAATCAAAGATTTAATCAAAGAATGATTTAATCAAAAATCTTGAATTCATATCCCTGTTCCATCAGCCATTCTATGGATTGCGGGAGCGCCGTCTTCAGCTTGTCGATGCTCTTCAGCGAGTCGTGGAAGGTGATGATGCTGCCGTTGCGGGCATACTTCTTCACGTTGTTCACCACGTCTTCTGCCGTCATCCATTTGGAATAATCTCGGGTCACCACATCCCACATAATCACCTTGTAGGTGCGATGCAGCCACCAGTACTCACTCTGTCGCATCCATCCATGGGGTGGGCGGAAGAGATGGGCGTGGATCAACTCGTTCGCCTTGTTGGTGTTGAGCACGTAGGAGATGACACGATGCTTGAAGGCACCGATGTGGTTGAAGGTGTGGTTGCCAATCTGATGACCCTCTGCCACAATCTGGTTGTAGAGGTCGTGGTTGCGCAGCACGTTTTCGCCCACCATGAAGAAGGTGGCCTTGATGTTGTACTTTCTCAAGGTTTCCAGGATGAATGGGGTGGATTCGGGAATCGGACCATCATCGAACGTGAGATACACCGAATGGTCGTTCTTGTCCATTCGCCATATTGCCTTTGGATATAGCCATCTAAGCCACTTGGCTGGTTGCTCTATGAACATGGGAAATATTGATTTTTATGAAATAATGAAAAGATGACCTCGCAAAACGCGAGGCCATCTCTTGTATTCTGATTACTGATTGCCTTCTGGCATTCTGCCGCCTCTTCCGTGGTACAGGGTATAGAGGTTGTTGAGTTGCTTCTGATACTTCTGTTCCAACTGAGGACTTACCATGCCTGCCACATCGCAGGTGCTCTGCATGATCATGATCTGACGGATGCAGTCGTTCTGACTCTGCAGGAAGTGGTCGTTAGACAACGACAGGTAGTAGTTGAGATACTGTGAAGCGTTCTTCCAAACTGCCTCCACATACTCCTTACCCTTAGCCTTTTGACCGGTCATCAGCCAGCCGCGAGCCATATCCAGAGCGCCGCTCATGTAGTCGAGCGTCACATTGTATGCAGGAATCTCCACATCAGCCTTCTTCAGGATGTTGATAGCCTTCTGGTTCTTGCCGTCGGCGATGAGCTGGAGGGCTGTCTGGGCGAGCAGGCGACGGTGGGTATAGCACATGCGCATGGTTGTCTCGTCGATGTAGAGTCCCTTCTGCTTCAGGTTGCCGAACTTGAATCGGGTCATGATGTTGTGATAAGCCTTCTCTGTATCGAAGTTCTTGGCACCTGGCTTGTTGGTGGTGAACGGAGTGATACGGTTCACAAGTCCCTCCTGTACGAAGTTGTCACCGAGGTTCATATAGTTTTCTTCGCCTACGGTGAGTGCTACGTAGAGCGGACGGGTCCAGTTACACTGTGCCAGCATTTCGAGCATCATGAGGTCGCCCTTGTAGAGTGCGCTCTTGCCGGCAAGAGAGATGACCATCTTATCTGGAATAGAATCTGATGCCATCATCATGCCGCTCTTCTTTACAGCCTCCTTGTCGATGGTGACATAGAGGGTATCTGTAGGGATGAAGTGCATGTCTGGATTCTTGCTGCGTACCCAGTTCTTCAGGATGTTCTTGAGTTCGAACGGTTCGTCACCAAACTGCTTCTTGGCGTTCTCAGGATCCTGCTTGTAGAAGTCGAGAATCTGCTTCTTTGCCTCAGGTTCAACAGATACATATTCGTTGGTACCTGAACAGAAGTCGAGACGTGGCCAGGTGATTGGCACGGATGGTGAGTTGTATGCAGGACGCATCATCTGGTCGATATACCAGTCGGTCTGCAGGTAGCTCAGGTTACATACGCGGGCATCTGTTCCAACGCCTTCTACCTCCTGGTTGTACCAGAGTGGGAAGGTATCGTTATCACCATTGGTAAAGATGATAGGATGGCTCTTCTCCTGAAGTGACATCAGATAGTTCTGACCGAAGTCACGGCAGGTGTAGCGGCCAGAGCGGTCGTGGTCATCCCAGGTCTGCGATGCCATCTGGATAGGCACGAGGAGGGTGATAACGGCAACGATGGCTGAAATAGCTGTACCGCTGAGCTTCATCTTCTGCTTCAGGATGTCGAGGATGGCTACTACGCCAAGACCGCACCAGATAGCGTATGCATAGAATGAACCGGCGTAGGCATAGTCACGCTCACGTGGCTGCATTGGAGTCTGGTTCAGATAGATAACGATGGCAAGACCCGTCATGAAGAACAGGAAGAATACCACCCAGAACTGCTGGATACCTACAGGGAGAACCTCCTCTGTTTCCACGCCGTTCTTTACTACCTTGCGCTTGCGGGTGTACCAAGCCTGCCAGAAGAGACCGATCAAGCCGAGAATCAGCGGCATGCAGTAGAACACGTTGTGACCCTTGTTCTCCTTCAGATCATCTGGCAACTTGCTCTGGTCGCCATAGAGCTGGTCATCAATGAATGAGAAACCGGAAATCCAGTTGCCATGCTCTGGCTCACCATTGCCCTGGATATCGTTCTGACGTCCGGCAAAGTTCCACATAAAGTAGCGCCAGTACATGAAGTTGCACTGATAGGAGAGGAAGAAGCGGATGTTGTCAATCTGTGAAGGCATCTTCACCATGATATTCTCTCCGCAGCGGTCGTAAGGCACCTCGGTGCCATCCACGCCGCCCATCCAGTCTTCGTATGCCTGGGCATGAGCCGAACTGTACATACGTGGGAAGAGCATATTCTGTGCATAGATATACTTGTTCTTGTGGCTTACCACGAAGTAAGAGTCCTTCTCGTCGGCAGAAGCCTTCTCCTTGCGCTGGTAAACCGGTGCACCTTCCTGCATCACAGGCTTGCACATGTTGCCATCCACTTCGAGGGCTACCTGAGAGGTGTATGCCTGACCGTAGAGCAGTGGGCGGTCGCCATACTGGTCACGGCTCAGATAACTGCCCAGGGTAAAGATATCCTCAGGAGAGTTCTGGTCCATAGGAGGGTTGGCAGATGAACGGATTACGATGAGCGCATAGCTTGAGTAACCGATCATGAGCATCAGCATGCAGAGCAAGGCTGTGTTCTTGATGCGGGCTGTAACCAGTGGCACGCGCTGCATCTTCTTCTTGGCGATGCCAGTCACCTCGTCAACGCCTGTTACCACTTCCTTCTTGCGCTTGTAGGTAAGGGCAAGCCAGAGAACGGCGAGGACGATAATGCCGCAGACTACGGCTGTCCAGCCATATCCATAGAATGGAATACCGAGCATACCGAAACCGAGAACGAAGGCGATGTTCTGCTTCTTCTCGTTCTTCTCGGAAGCATTGTAAGTCTCGTAGATGCCCCAGATAACAGAGGCAACGAGGCAGATGATATATACGATTTCACCGGTGTTGAATGGACAACCGAGTACGTTGACGAAGAACAGCTCGAACCATCCGCCTACGGTGATGATACCTGGAACCACACCATACAATACGGCTACCACTACCAGGAACGAGAGAACCAACGCCAGGAGCGAGCCCTTGAGGTTGGCATGAGGCACCTTTTTGTAGTAGTAAACCAATACGATGGCTGGGATACAGAGCAGGTTGAGCAAGTGAACACCGATACTCAAACCGGTCATATAGGCGATGAGCACGAGCCATCGGTCGCTATGAGGTTCGTCGGCGTGGTCTTCCCACTTCAGAATCAGCCAGAATACCACGGCGGTGAAGGCAGATGAGAAGGCGTAAACTTCACCCTCTACAGCCGAGAACCAGAAGGTATCGCTGAAGGTGTAGATGAGTGCGCCCACCATACCTGATGCCTCAATGGCAATCAGCTTGCTGGTGGTCATTTCCTTCCAGTCGCCGATGATGAGCTTGCGAGCCAGGTGGGTAATTGTCCAGAAGAGGAACATGATGCAGACGGCACTGAGGAGTGCGCTCATCGTGTTCACCATCTTGGCCACCTGAGTGGCATCGCTGGCGAAGTGTGTGAAGAAATTGCCCATGAGCATGAAGAACGGTGCCCCCGGTGGGTGACCGATTTCCTGCTTATAAGCAGTAGTGATAAACTCAGGACAGTCCCAGAAACTGGCTGTCGGCTCAATCGTGGAACAATAAACGAAAGCCGCAATGATGAATGCGACCCATCCGAAGATATTGTCCACCAATTTGTACTGTTTCATTATTGTTTAAACTTTAATGTATTATATTTCTTTATTTCTTATTTAATAATGTGTATAAAACGTTGCAAAGATACTAAAAAGATGAGATAATCTAGAAGTTCTTTCTTGTTTTTTAGGCATTATTATATTATCTATCTAAACATTTAGGAAATAAGCTTCTAAACATTCAGGAAATGTTCTTCCAGTTTTTCTCTTGGCATGTCTGCCGTATCGTGATAATGCAGGTGATGGTTTACGCAGGCGATGTGCTTCACGTTGTTGAGCACTTCGGCTACATCGTGGCTCACGATGATGATGGCGCATTTCTTGTTGATTTGTTCCAGCATCTCGTACATCTGCTTCTGGAATCGGCGGTCGATGTAGGTGTTCGGTTCATCGAGGATTACCACATCGGGCTTGGATACGATGGCGCGTGCCAGGAGCACTCGCTGCAGCTGTCCGCCGCTCAGGGCGGCGATGTGGCGGTCTTTGAATTCCATAAGCTGCATGCGTTCCAGGGTGTCGAGCACCTGCTGGTGCTGTGCTTGGCTGTATTTGGAAAAGAGGCTCTTGGTCTTGCTGAGGCCGGAGAGCACTACTTCGTATACGGAGATGGGGAATTGCTTGTCGAGCTGATTGTATTGTGGGAGATAGCCCATCGAAATCTCCTTTACTTCCTTCCCGTCTTTATAATACCGGATGTTGCCCTCCGTGGGCTTCATCAGTCTCAGAATGAGGCGCATGAGGGTGGTCTTGCCACCACCGTTTGGTCCGATAATGCCAAGATAATCGTCTTGATAGACGGTGAGATTGATGTCATTGAGCACCTGCTTTCCGTCGTATCCGGCAGATAGATGCTCGATTTCGATTAACTTTGAACTTTGAACGTCCAACTTTGAACTTTGAGTTTTGAACATTGAACTTTATGATTAGTTATTGTTCTTTATACTTTTAATTGAATATTGGCGGGCTTACTTGCCTACCACTATTTCTTTTCCTTGTACTGCCAGTGCCGCTTCTAGCATAGCCCACCTCCAGTCGCCCTGCAATGGGTTGATATTCATTGCCTTGGTCTGGCTTTCCTTGATGAATGTATTGGTGTTGCGGTTGGCAAATTCAGCTTGAATGAGGCAATATTTTATCTTTTCTTTTCTTGCTCTCTCTATGAGGCTCTTCAGCTGAGCAGCACTCGGCTCCCTGCCTTCTTCCTCAATGGCAAGCTGCTCCAACTGGTAATCACGGGCGAAGTAGGTGAGGATAGGGTGATAGATCACAAACTTGCGAACCATCTCGGGATGATCCTTGAAACTCTTTCTGATGGTGCTGTCTCGCTTGTCGATGATTTTTTGCAGCGACAGATAGTTCTTCTCAAAGAACGCCTTGTTCTTCGGCTCCAGATTGCAGAGTGCCTTGAAGATATTGCTTGCGATGATGCGGGCATTCTGGCAACTCATCCAGACATGCGGGTCGATGTTGCCGCCCGGTGTCTTGGCAGGCTTGATGCCTGCGGATGTATCTATCACCTTCATATCCGGAGCATTGTCCTGCAGCTTCTTCATCCAGGTCTGTTCAAAACCGATGCTGCCCACCTTCAGATAGAGGGCACTCTTCGAGAGTTCCATCATCTGTTCGGCGTATGGCTCGTAAGTCTCCGGGTTGTTGCCGTTGGATACCATCACGTTGACATCCACCTTGTTTTCGGCAATCTTATCCACGAAATACTTGTAGGGCGGGATGGTTACGGTAACGGTAGGCTTGCCTGTTCCGGCAGAATTCCCCGATTCAGCCTGTTTCTGAGGCGTGCCCTTGCATCCGGCAAGAAATCCGCCTAATATTCCCCCTAATATAATAAGGTATAGAAACCCCTTCATATATTCAAATCTCTTCATATATTCAAATCTCTTTATGTTTTAAACGATGAAACTCAGGCCATATACCAGCAAAACATATCTCAGCACTTTTCCGATGGTGATGCTGATGGTTGAGAGGATGATGTTGGCTCTGGTCAGACCCAATACGATGGTGATAGCACTTCCCAATATCGGGATGAAGGCGAAGAAGCCCATCCAGGCACCACGACCTGCCATGAATCTTTCAGCCTGGTCGAGTTTCTCTTTCTTTACGTGCAGATATTTCTCTATCCACTCCATCTTTCCGAGTCTTCCCACGCCATAATTAAACAGTGAGCCCAGCACGTTTCCTATGCTGCCATATATCACGAGCGGAATCGGGTCCAATCCTGCCGCCTGCAAGCCCGACATCACCACCTCACTGCTGAAGGGGAAGAAACTGCCGGCAAGGAAGGCGGACACAAACATGCCCCAATAGCCCCAGTTGATTAAAAAGTCTATCATGTAACTCATTGAATATTATTTATATGTTTATCGCCTGCATCAGTATCGTTTCAGGGATGAAAATATTATATAATAAAATCAGTACCACGATAACCAGCATCGAGATAAACATGATGTTCGTAATCTTACCACGGGTGAAGGTGATGAAGTGAGCCACGAGTGGCGCTGTATTCACAATCATGATGCCGCCGAGCTCCTTGATATGCTGAGGCTGCAGTATGATGAATGCCAGACTCACGAAGTTCACCATGGTGAAGGTGTCGTAGATCATTCTCGTGCGAATCTTGTCGGCGTATGACGTGTGCAGGAAGTGGATGGAACCGATGACGCCCAGGATGGTGAGGAACACCAGATTCACTACCTCATGGTCGGTAATCTGCGAATAGTCGAACAGTTCCTTGTAGTTCACGAACTCCAGAAAATGGTTTGCCAGACCCTGCATATTGTCGGTGTATGCATAGTAACCCGCTGAGAACCAGTAGGGCATCACCACACCGATGATAGATGCAAAGAAGTTGCGGATGCTGAATGAATTGGTGAATACCATCATCATCAGCCAGAGTACAGGCAGGAAATAGCCTATCTGGATGAAGACCATCGAGGCGAGGCCGATGCAGAAGAAGGCATAGAAAGTCCAGCCCGACGACTGCTTGTCCTGATAGCCGTTCCAGATGATGAGATAGAAGGCGATGAAGCACATCGTCACGATGCTTGCCTTGAACGATGGCGCAGGCAGACTGGTCATGGTGATGAATACCAGGAAACTGCACGAAACCATGCGGCTGTAGGTGCGCATCAGGGAATTATGGTTGTTGAGCTCTACCATCAGCAGGGTAGAGATGATGGTAAAGGCAAACTGTACCCAGATATTGGATACCAAAAAACCTACAGCAACCCATACCAAGGCGGCAAGGGTTGCTGTGATAGGTAAAGCGTAGCGGCTTGACGCTACTTTATTTTGAAAAGTTTTCTTTCTTAACATCTATATTAGTGTTTAGTGATTAATGTTTAATTTTTACTTCTGAAGTAAACGATAAGGCATCTGCCTAATTAATCATTAATCACTACTAATTAAACATTACTTAAAGGTCCTGTCCGATATCAGAACGGAAGTACTTGTCGGTGAACTGAATCTTCTGTGCCTCGGCAAAGCTCTTCTTCAAGGCTTCTTCCTTGTCCTTGCCGTAGCTGCTTACGCAGATGACACGACCACCATTGGTTACTATCTCGCCATCCTTCATCGCTGTGCCCGAGTGGAATACCACAGAGCCTTCCACGTCGTTGATACCCTTGATAGGATAGCCCTTCTTGTAAGCCTCTGGATAACCGCCGCTTACTAGCATTACGCAGACTGCAGCACGCTCGTCAAACTCGATGCTGCGCTTGTCCAAATCGCCTGCTGCTACACCTTCGAAGAGATCCACGATGTCGCTCTTCAGGCGGAGCATCACGCTCTCTGTCTCAGGGTCACCCATACGGCAGTTGTACTCGATGACCATAGGCTCGCCTTCAACGTTGATCAGACCGAAGAAGATGAATCCCTTATAGTCGATGTTCTCCTCAGCAAGTCCTTCTACAGTAGGACGGATGATGCGCTCGTCAACCTTCTGCATCCACTCCTTGGTAGCGAATGGTACAGGGGTAACGCTACCCATACCGCCGGTGTTCAGACCGGTATCGTGCTCGCCGATGCGCTTGTAATCCTTAGCCTCAGGCAGAATCTTGTAGTTCTTGCCGTCGGTCAATACGAATACAGAGCACTCAATGCCGCTGAGGAATTCCTCGATGACTACGCGTGCAGAAGCGTTGCCGAACATACCGCCGAGCATCTCCTTGAACTCCTTCTTAGCCTCTTCCAGGGTAGGGAGGATGAGAACGCCCTTACCGGCGCACAAACCGTCGGCCTTCAATACATAAGGAGCCTTCAGTGTCTCCAGGAATTTCAAGCCTTCCTCTACGTGCTCGCCGTCGAAAGTCTCATACTGGGCAGTAGGGATGTTGTGGCGCTTCATGAACTTCTTGGCGAAGTCCTTGCTGCCTTCCAATACGGCGCCAGCCTTTGATGGACCGATGACAGGGATGTTCTGGGTGCGAGAATCGTTCTTGAAGTCATCGTAAACACCCTTTACCAATGGGTCTTCCGGACCAACTACCACCATATCAACGCCATTTTCTACAGTGAAGTTCTTGAGCGCCTCAAAGTCGTCTGCCTTGATATCTACGTTCTCGCCGACATTCTGTGTACCGGCATTACCAGGAGCGATAAAGAGTTTCTCACACTTCTCGCTCTGAGCGATTTTCCATGCTAAGGCGTGCTCGCGGCCACCGCCTCCTAACAATAAAATTTTCATTTGCTGTAAGTTATTGTTTGTTATTTGATGTAGGAGTAAACTCCCCTTTTTCGGGGGATGTTTACTCCTAGATATTTACTTGAGATAATCGAAGAAATAATTGCTGATGCGCTCATGCAGATGAGTGCTCTGATGACCTCTCATGTTGTGAGGCTCGCCAGGATAGACGAAGAAGTCTGGCTGGGTGCCTGCTGCGATGCAAGCCTTGAGGAAGGTGAGGCAGTGCTGTGGCACTACGGTCACATCGTTCAAGCCCTGGATAATCTGCAGCTTACCCTTCAGATTCTTAGCCTGATAGAGCAGGGATGTCTTCTTGTAACCCTCTGGGTTGGTCTGTGGGGTATCCATATAGCGCTCGCCATACATCACCTCGTACCAGTGCCAGTCGATTACCGGACCGCCTGCTACGCCTACCTTGAACACATCAGGGTGGTTGGTCATCAGCGAGATGGTCATGAATCCGCCGAAGCTCCAGCCGTGAACTCCAATCTTGTCAGCATCTACGTAAGGAAGCGTCTTCAGATATTCCACGCCCTTCATCTGGTCTTGCATCTCAATCTGTCCGAGCTGGCGGAAGGTAGCCTGCTCGAAAGACTTGCCACGGTTCTCGCTTCCACGGTTGTCGAGGATGAAGAGCAGATAGCCCTTTTCTGCCATGTAGGTTTCCCAGCCACGGCTAGAGTAGTTCCAGCGGGCATCTACGTTGTGGGCATGAGGTCCACCATATACATATATAATGGTAGGATACTTCTTGTTTGGATCGAAGTTTACCGGTTTCACCATTCTCCAGTAGAGGTCTGTTTCGCCATCGGCAGCCTTGATGGAACCGCAGCTGTACTCAGGCACATTGTAGCCCTTCCAAGGGTTCTCGGCAGTGAAGTAAGCGGTGCGCTTGCCGTTCTCGGTATTCACGAGGGCAATCTTGCGAGGCACGGTAGGAGTAGAGTAGTTGTCGAAGACATACTGTCCGTTCTCGCTCAAAGTGGCGCTGTGCCATCCCTTGCCGCAATCATCTACCAGCGTACGCTTGCCGTTTTTTGTATCTACGGCAAAGATGTTTCTCTGGATAGGCGATTTCTCGTTGGATGCGATGATGATACTCTTGCGCTTGCTGTTGAAACCGAGTACTTCCATCACTTCCCATTTGCCGGAAGTCAACTGCTTGATTTCGAGCGATTCCGTGTTGCTTGCCATGCGGCTTCCGTGCTTGCCCAGGGTGCAGAGATAGAGGTGGTTGTAGCCATCCTTGCGGCTCTGCATGATAAAGCTGTTGCTGTCCCAAGGCAGAAACTGGATAGGGTGGCAAGGCTCCACGTATTTCTCGTCGGTCTCACGATACAGTTCGCCAGTCTTCTCGCCGGTCTCTGCGCTGTAGGCGGTGAGGCGACAGTCGTTCTGGTCGCGGTTCAGCTCAAACATATAGATGGTCTTGCTGTCTGGGCTCCATGCGATGTTGGTGAAGTAGCGGTCTGTAGGGTCGCCCGCCTTCAGATAGATGGTCTTGCCTGTCATGCAGTCGAACACGCCCACGGTTACCTTGTGCGATGTTTCGCCCGTCATCGGATACTTGTCTGGTGCAGGTTTGGCGCTGCAGGTCTGGGTCTCTGGATGATCGAAGTAATCAATCTCCGGGATATCCACCTGCGGATAATCCGTCACCATGCTCTGGTCCATGCGATAGAAGGCGAGCAGTTCGCCGTTAGGGCTCCAGAAGGTACCCTTGCTGATGCCGAACTCATCGCGGTGAACACTCTGACCGTAGACGATTTCTCGGCTGCCATCCTTTGAAATCTGGAAATCGTGCGATTTCTTCTCTCGGGTCATGGCATTGTTGGTCACGTCGAAGGTGCGCACGTAGAGGTTGCTGCCCTTCAGATAGGCGAATGCATTCTGCTGGGCGTTCGCCTCCAGCAGGTTTTCGCCGTCTTCAAAATCCATCTCGCTCACCAGCTTATGCTTTTTGAAGTCGATGGTGTAGGTCTTGCTGCCGTTGTTCACCATCACGATGCTCTTTCCTGCAAAAGGGAACTGAGCGTTGTAGAGGGCTCTTACCTTGATGTCCTTGGTAGGAGCAATCCACTGGTTGATATCGTTGATACCGAAGAGTTTTGTCTCCTTTCCGGTAGTCTTGTTTACGAGATAGCATGCCTCGATGTCCTGATGGATGAGTTCATTTCCCCACCAGGTGCACCAGCGGTTCTTTGCCACCATGTTGCGATAGTTGTTGCCGCCGAAGTTCAAATCTTCCAGGGTGAAGGTTTTCTCGCCCTTCTGCGCAGCAACCACGCCCTGCGCCTGCATCTCGGTTGCATTCATAGCCATCATGGAAATCATTGCAGCGAAAGATAATTTATAAATTGAATTCTTCAGATTCATCATTGTTTTTTCTTGTTTTTTTATTTCTAGCGACCCCGTGTTTTACGATGTCGCTAGACTTATCTGTCTGATAACTAAGATTTTATCTTTAGTGACATCGCGTTTTACGATGTCACTAGAAATTCTTAATCCTCGTCATCAAAGTCGGTGTCGAAGCTAGGCTGGCTGCCACGCTTTCCTCCGAAGTCTCTGCCGCCCTTGCGGTCGCCCTTGAAGCCACCGCGCTTGTCGCCCTTCTCGAAACGCTTTCCTCCGAAGTCTCTGCCGCCCTTGCGGTCGCCCTTGAAGCCGCCACGCTTGTTGTCACGGTCGCCGCTGCGCTTTCCTCCGAAGCTGCGGCCGCCCTTGCGGTCATCATCCTCATCGTTGCGTCTTCCGGCACCCACACGTGGGCGTCCGCCACGGCGAATCTCATTGCGGCGCTTCTCGAAGTCCTCCAGACGATGGCTGTGGAACTGGAAGCTGCGGATATCAGCATCCTCGTTCTCAGTCTCCTCGCTCACACGCTTCTTGAACTCGCGCTCCTTCTTGAAACGGTGCTTCTGCGCCATCTCGCTCTTCTCGCGCTCAGTCTTCACGATACCGCCCTCAGAGCGGAACTCCTTCATCTTGCCGTCGAACATCACGTACTTGCGGAACTCGCACTCCAGACTTCCGTTATATACCGGAATCTTGATAGATGGCTTCAATCCAATCTGCTCGAAGCACTCCTCACGGTAGCTCAATACCCAAGCCTCGTTGCCAGCGAAGGCACGCTTGAAGCGCTCGCCAATCATCTTGTAGGTATTCAGCAGATTAGGCGTAGAGATACGCTCGCCGTAAGGAGGGTTCATCACGATGATGCTCTTCTCGGCAGGCTGGGTGAAGTCCTTGAAGTCCTGCTGGGCGATGGTGATATCCTTGCTCAGACCGGCAGCACGCACGTTGAGGTTGGCTGTGTTCACCGCCTTCATATCTACATCATATCCGTAGATGTGGTGCTCGAACTCACGCTCCTGAGAGTCATCGTTATAGATCATGTCGAAGAGATCCTGGTCGAAATCGTTCCACTTCTCGAAGGCAAACTCCTTGCGGAATACACCTGGAGAGATGTTGCGGGCGATGAGGGCAGCCTCGATGGCGATGGTTCCCGAACCGCACATTGGATCAATGAAGTCGCATTCGCCCTTCCAGCCGGTCATCAGGATCATACCTGCAGCGAGAACCTCGTTCAGAGGTGCCTCTACCTGCTCCTGACGGTAGCCGCGGCGGTGCAGACTCTCGCCACTTGAGTCGAGACTCAGCGTAGCCTTATCCTCAGCAATATGGATGTTGAGGCGGATGTCAGGGTTAGAAACGCTGATGTTAGGACGTGTGCCCTGCTTCTCGCGGAACCAGTCCACGATGGCATCCTTTACCTTGTAAGTCACGAAGCGTGAGTTGCGGAACTCCTCAGAATAGACCACTGAATCTACCGAGAAAGTCTTCTTCACGTCTAAGATGTCATCCCACTTAATCTTCTGAATCTCGTCGTACACCTCCTCGGCAGAACGTGCCTTGAAGTGCTTGATAGGTTTCAAGATACGGATGGCTGTGTGCAACTGGAAGTTAGCACGATACATCATTTCCTTGTCGCCAGTGAAAGATACCATGCGGCGACCTATTTGTACATTGTTAGCACCCAGTTGGGTGAGCTCCTCAGCCAAGACTGGCTCCAGACCCATAAAGGTCTTGGCAATGAGTTCAAATTCCTGTTCCATTATTGAATTCTATATCTAATAAACTTTGTTTTTCTTTTCTATATTTCTTTGTTTTCGGCTTCATATCCTTGGTCACCCATACGTTGGCGCCCACGATGCAGCCTTCTCCGATGGTGATTCTGCCCAGGATGGTGGCGTTGGCATATACGATGACATCGTCTTCCAGGATAGGGTGGCGAGGGATTCCCTTGATAGGATTGCCGTCCTTATCCAGTGGGAAACTCTTGGCTCCGAGGGTAACACCCTGGTAGAGCTTCACGTTGTTGCCGATGATGCAGGTGGCTCCGATAACCACACCCGTGCCGTGGTCGATGGTGAAGTGGTGGCCGATGGTAGCCTCCGGATTGATATCGATACCCGTCTCCGAGTGTGCCAGCTCCGTCATCATTCTTGGGATGAGTGGCACGCCGAGCTTGTGCAGAACATGGGCGATGCGATAGTTGGTTATCGCCTTGATTACGGGATAGCAGGAGATGATTTCTCCGTGGCTCATCGCCGCCGGGTCACCGTTGTAGGCAGCCTCCACGTCGGTGGCGAGAATCTTGCGGAGGTTAGGAAATTCCATGATGGCTTTTGCCGCGATGACGCCTGCCTTGGCGCGTTGGTGCTGCAGCTCAGCCTGGGTTTCCGTTTCGCAGTCGTTGGCAAAGCAGAGTCCGGCGAGAATCTGCTCAGCGAGCATCTCGTAGAGTTTTTCTACTCTTACTCCGATATGATATTTGATGGTTGAGATATTGACGGAAGAGTTTCCGAAATATCCCGGAAAGAGGATAGAACGAGACAGATTGATGATGTCTTCGAGCGCCTTGCCCGAAGGAAGTGGATTTCCGTCTCGATGCTGATGGAAGAGACCCTTCAATGATTCGGCGCTAGAAAGCTCATCGATAGTCTCTGTCAGCTGATGAGTTAATGTATCTTTACTCATGTTCTTAATGTATCAATAAAATTCGAGTGCAAAGATACGATTAATTTCTTGAACTGCAAAGAAATAAAGGAGCTTTTTTGGATTTTTTTGTAGAAATGGAAAGATGGAGTGGAAAAAGTGGGGGTGGAGATAAGCGTTAAAATGAAAAACTATCTTGACATATCCCTGAATGCACTCCAAGCTATCGGAACCGCCACGAGGAAGGAGCAGACATCTGCCCACGCCTGGCACATCTCTACACCCAGCAATCCGAAGAAATGAGGGAGGATGAAGATGAGCGGAATGAAGAAGAGTCCGCTTCGGGCTGCCGCTACGATATTGGCTCGGATAGGCTTGCGGATGGTTTGCATCAGCATGTTGGTAAGCACGATGGTGGCTATCAGCGGAAAACTGATTACCTGCCACTTCAGGGCTACGGAACCCACGGCCACTACATGAGGGTCATCACGGAAAAGTTCGATGATCTGCTCTGAGAAGATGAAGCCGATGACGGCACATGCAGCCAGAAACACCGTGCCGCATTTGATGCAGAAATAGTAGGCATCCTTTACTCGGGAATAGAGCTTGGCACCATAGCAGAAACCGCAGAGGGGCTGGAATCCCTGTCCCAGACCAATGACAACGGCATAGGTAAAGAAGGAAATTCTTGTTACAATACTCATGCCCGCAATGGCCGCATCACCATAGGCTCCTGCTGCCACATTCAGCACCAGGGTGGCGATGCTTCCCAAGCCCTGTCTTGACAAGGATGGGGTGCCGCCAAAGATGATTTCCTTGGCGTATGCCTTGGTTGGCGTGAAGTTGCGAAGGTGAATCCGGATGTTCTGTCCCTTGTGCGACATCCAGAAAAGCATGGCGCAACCGAAGCACTGGCTGATGAGGGTAGCAATGGCTGCACCCGTGATGCCTAAGGCAAAATAAATGATAAGCAGTGGAGCAAGAATCAGATTGAGCAATACGCCCGACATGATGCCCTTCATGGCATACATTGCGTTGCCTTGAAAGCGCATCATGTTGTTGAGCGTTAAGGATGTAGTCATAAAAGGAGCTCCCAGCAGGATGATGCCCAAATAGCGCTCTGTATAGGGTTGGATGGTAGGTGTTGAACCCAGAAGAATGCAGAGCGGTGTAAGGAATATTTGTCCTAAAACGGCGATGATGAGACCCGTGAGAAAACTCAGTACGAAGCCCGTAGCAGCCATCTTCTTCGCCTTCTCTTCCTCTTTGGCGCCCAGCATGCGGGAGATGTAGTTTCCTGATCCGTGACCATAGAAGAAACCCACAGCCTGAATCACCGCCATCATGGCAAACGATACGCCCACGGCAGCCACGCTCTGGGTGTTGATGCTGCCCACGAAATAGGTGTCGGCGAGGTTGTACATACTCGTCGACAACATGCTGATGATGGTAGGAATCGCCATCGTGAAAACCACCCTGTGCACGGGGGCATGGGTGAGGAAAGTATAATTATCTCTCGTTTTCTTCATATTTTCCGAAACTGCTTTTTCTATCAGAATTGCCAAATTCAGTGTGCAAAGGTACTGTTTTATTTTCTTTTGAACTAAATATTCGGGCATTTTAACTATCTATTTGAAAAAAAATCTGCTATTAGTTGGCAGAGTAGAAAAAAACTCGTAATTTTGCAGCGGTTTTCTCTTATACATTAATTAAAAAGAGATGAACTCCATTGATTTAAAAGAGATGAACTCTATTAATTGATAAGAGATAAATGCCGTTTTAAAGAAATAGAAAAAGAAAAATAGATAGTTAAATGAGTGATATAAAAATCGTACCGGTTACCACCAAGAAGGGGTTGAGGGCTTTCATCCAGTTCTATTACGACCTCTATAAGGGGAATAAATTTGCTGTGCCCTTCCTGCGGCTTGACGAATGGAATACGCTGAGCAAGGACAAGAATCCGGCTTTCGAATTCTGCGATGCTCAGTATTTCCTGGCCATCGACTACAGTGTGCCGAAGGTGGTGGGCAGAGTGGCTGCCATCATCAACCACCGTGCCAACGAGCAATGGAACAAGAAGCAGGTGCGCTTCGGCTGGCTCGACTTCATCGACGATATGGAGGTATCGTTCAAGTTGCTGGATGCCGTTGCTGATTGGGGAAGAGAACACAAGATGGAAGAGATGGTGGGACCGCTCGGATTCACCGATATGGATAGAGAGGGCATGCTGATTGAGGGCTTTCACGAGAAATCTACCATGTACGTGAACTACAATTATCCTTACTATCCGCAGCACATCGAAGGCTTCAATCTCCTGAAGAAAGACAACGACTGGGTGGAATATCGCATCAAGGTGCCTGAGGTGACACCGCCGAAATTCGCCAAGACTGCCGAAATGATAGAGAAGCGATACAACCTGCACGTGCGTAAGTTTACCAAGAACGAACTGGTGAAGCAGGGCATGGGCAGAGAGGTGTTCCACATCGTGAACGAGACCTACAAGGACCTCTACGACTTCCAGCAGCTCACCGAGAATCAGATTGATGGTTATGTGGATTCCTACATCAAGATAGCCGATACGAACCTTATCACCGGTGTGGTGGATGGCAACGATAACAACCGCCTGATAGGCTTCGGCGTATCCTTCCCGTCGCTCACCGATGCCCTGCAGAAAATAGGCAACGGTAAGCTGCTGCCTTGGGGCTGGTGGCAGATAGTGAAGGCACTGAAATTGCACAAGACCGACACCGTAGACCTGGTGCTCATCGGCGTGCTGCCGGAATATCGTAGCAAGGGTGCCAATGCCCTGATTTTTGCCGACCTTATCGAGCAATATCACCGCTACGGCTTCAAGTGGGCAGAGGCGATGCCGCAGATGGAAACCAACAAGGGCGTACAGAGCCAGTGGCAGTATCTGGAGAGCGTGCAGCATCGCCGCCGCCGCTGCTACAAACAGAAATTATAAACTGAACTTCAGCATGTTCTGAAACATGTCATACTTGAATAAAGCATGTTCTAAAACATGCCATACTTGAATATAAAAGAAAAAATAGAATGAGATTTGCAGTTATTGCCGCAGGCGAGGGAAGCCGACTGGCACAGGAGGGCGTGGAACAGCCTAAACCATTGGTGCCATTGTGTGGCGAACCCATGATAGAGCGCCTTTTGCGCATCTTCGTAGATTGCGGTGCCACGGAAATTGTTGTGATTGTCAACGAATGGAGCACAGCGGTGCGTGAACATCTGGAGCAGATGCAGTTGCCAGTGCCTTTGCGCCTGGTGGTGAAGACCACTCCTAGTTCCATGCACAGTCTGCATGCCCTCTCGCCTTATCTCAGGGGCGAGCGTTTCTGTCTCACCACCGTGGATACCATCTTCCGTGAGGAGGAGTTCAAAAAGTATATCCGTTACTTTCAGAATGCGAAAGATATTGACGGAAGTATGGCAGTTACCCCATACGTGGATGATGAAAAGCCGCTGTGGGTTGGCGTGGAGAAGCAGGCGGATGCCGAGGGTGCCAGTCTGCTCGACAAGCAGGGTTCCCACAAGAAGCCTAGCATCACGGGCTTCCACGACAAGCAGGAGGGCGACGACCATCTGATTTCGGGTGGCATCTATTGCCTGGGCGACAAGGCGCTGGATGTGCTCGACCATTGCATGGAGCAGGGCATGAGCCGCATGCGCAACTTCCAGCGCCAGCTGGTGGTGGAGGGCTTGAAGCTGGAGGCTTATCCTATCAACAAGATTCTGGATGTTGACCACAAGGAAGATATCGCCAAGGCTGAGGCCTTTATCCATCCGCTGGAGGGTAAGACCCTGGTGGGCGTGTGCCGTGGCAACGAGTTTTCGCCTAATTGCGTGGATAACGATGCTGCCATCATGAACGCTGTGAAAGAGCAGCTGGAGGCGCTGGGAGCGCAGGTGATGCTGATGTGTGAGAAGGAGTTCTGCCGCAAGGCTGCCGTGCTGGAGAGAGCCTACGGATGGCCTCGCTGCCGTGTGGCCGTGGGCGTGGATGGCTTCTTCTCGATGGCACGCAGCAAGCAGGCGTTGGATGTGCTGGGCAGAATTGAGGAAGAAGGTGTGCTGGTGGTGAACTCCAGTCTGGGCGTGAACCGCTGCATCCGCCGCATCATGACCGAACGTTTCATCGCCGGAGGCATCGCTACTCCCGAGAGCCGCATCATCGGCAGAAACGGGGAGATGGTGAAGGATATCCACTATCCTTGCTGGCTGAAGCGTGGTGACGGCTGTGCGCAGCAGAAGGAGGATACCTGCTATGTGCAGAACGAGCAGGAGGCTGAGGCGCTGCTGAAGAATTTCTGGCTGCGCGGCATTACTTCGGTGGTGGTGAACGAGCATCTGAAGGGCGACCTCATCAAGTTCTATGGCGTATCGGGCACCGATTTCTTCTATTGGTTCTATCCTTCGAAATGCGGTCATCGTTCCAAGTTCGGTTTGGAGGTGATCAATGGTGATGCGCAGGGCATCGCCTTCGATGCCGATGCTTTGAAGGCTGAGGCTGACAAGGCTGCTGATATGCTAAGTGTGCCAGTATATGGCGGCGACTGCGTGGTAGGCGAGGATGGCAGCGTGAAGATTATCGATTTCAACGACTGGCCTAGCTTTGCGCCATGCCGCGATGAGGCTGCGTTCTATATCGCCACAAAAATGATACAGGAATAACAAAATAAAGATATAGGAAAAAAGAAATTAAAAATAAAAAAGATGAATCAGGAATTTAAGGCTTCTCTGAAATCAGCGGATACCGAGGAGCACATTGATATTTATTTCTATCGTCCCATTGGTTACCAGTGGGCACGATTCTTCCGCATGCTTCACGTCACCCCTAACGTGGTGACCATTCTTTCCATCTTCCTCGGCGTAGGAGCGGGCATCTGCTTCTATTTCGACGATTTGGCAATCAACATCTTGGGCATCTTCTTGCTCATCTGGGCAAATGTTTATGACAGTTGCGACGGACAGTTGGCACGTCTTACCAACCAGAAGAGTGCCCTGGGCAGAATCCTGGATGGTGCTGCTGGCGACTTCTGGTTTGTCAGCATCTACTTTGCCATCTCTTTCCGCCTGATGCCGGAATGGGGCTGGAAAATCTGGGCACTCTGCATCGTTGCCGGTTTCGGTTGCCATGCCATTCAGAGCCGTCTTGCCGACTACTACCGCCAGATTCACCTCTTCTTCCTGAAAGGCAAGGAGGGCAGCGAACTGGATGATGCCAGCAAGCAGGTGGAACTGTGGAAGCAGATGAAATGGAAGAAGGAGCCTGTGCAGAAACTCTTCCAGTTCTTTTACAAGAACTATACCTTGGGACAGGAGCGAGATACGCCTATCTTCCAGATATTCAAGAGAAATCTGCGCGAAAGATATCCGCAGCAGTTGCCTGAGCAGTTGCGTGCCGACTTCCGTGCAGGTAGTCTTCCATTGATGAAATTTGCCAACGTTCTTACCTTCAACTGGCGCAGCATCACGCTGTTTGTATCCATATTGATAGGTGAACCATGGCTCTATCCAGTAGTCGAGATTACCGTGTTCAGTCTGATTTTCTTCTATATGCGAGGAACCCACGAGCGCCTTTGTCTGAAGCTCAACCAGAAGGTTCTGAAGGGAGAGTATGAGGCATAAAATCGTATCTTATGAATAATAAATTCAGAAATATTTTTATGGCGTTCGGAATCATCGCCATTATCATCATGCTCTGCACGATGGATATGGACTATACCGATATCTGGCGCTATCTGAAGCAGGCGGGCATCTATTTCCCGCTGATTCTCGGTTTGTGGCTCGTGATCTATTGGGTGAACACCTGTTCCTGGTGGCTTATCATCAACGACGAGGGCAGGGTGAAGGGGCTGTCGTTCTGGCGAGTGTATAAGCTCACCGTGAGCGGATTCGCCCTGAACTATACCACGCCTTGCGGACTGATGGGCGGCGAGCCTTACCGCATCATGGAGCTGAAGCCGTTTACGGGTGTGAGCAAGGCAACATCATCGGTGATTCTCTACGTGATGATGCACATCTTCTCGCATTTCTGGTTCTGGTTCTTGTCGGTATTTCTTTATATCGCCTTGTATCCCGTAGGGGTATCGATGGGCATTATGCTGGGCGTTATCGCAGCCTTCTGCATGCTTGCCATCTATTTCTTCGTAAGAGGTTACAAGACGGGAATGGCACAGAAGGGCATCCGCCTTCTTACCCATATTCCTTTTGTGAAGAACTGGGCAAGGAGATTTGAGCAGGAAAAACAGGATACCTTGGAGCAGATTGATTCGCAGATAGCCTTACTGCATGGTCAGCACAAGCGCACGTTCTATGCCTCTCTTTCCTTTGAGGTGATGGCAAGGGTGTTGCAGAGCTTGGAAATTTATCTGATTCTGAAGGCGTTTGCAGCAGATATCAGCATAGCAGACAGTATTCTGATTCTCGCCTTTTCATCGCTCTTCAGTAACCTCATCTTCTTCTCTCCGATGCAGTTGGGCGCCCGAGAAGGCGGTCTTGCCTTGGCGGTGGATGGTCTGCATCTTACGGGAGCCCTGGGCGTATACACGGGTCTTATCACCCGCATCCGTGAGCTGGTATGGATAGCCATCGGCATCCTGCTCATCAAGGTAGGAAACAAGGACCTGAAGCAGATTCAGGCGGAATACGAGGAAGAGCAGAAGCGCAAGCAGAAAACCAATTAATAAAGGAAAAAATGAAGAAACTAGATATAAAAGGAATTATCTTTGACTATGGCGGTACGCTCGATACCAGGGGCGACCATTGGTCGGAAGTGCTGTGGCAGGGCTACGAGCACTTTGGCATCGGCGTGGCTGCTGATGAAGAGGTGGAGCCAGGAGTGAGTATCCACAAGCAGGCTTTCCGTGATGCCTACGTGTATGGCGAGAGAGCCCTGGCGGTGAACCCTATCGTGACACCAGATTTCCATTTCGAGGATATTCTCAGAGAAAAACTGATTCTGGAATTGAATTTCCTGGCAGGAAAGGAGTTGCTGGAGACAGGAAAGGATGATGCAGAGAAGCAGGCGAAGCTTGGAAATGATTCAGATGTATCTTCAGAAAGTCTTTTGCTCTCCCTTTCCGATTCTGAAATCCATCAGATTGCGGTGGATATGGCGCATTACATTAATGCCAAGACCTTGGATTTATTGCACGAGAACAAGCAGGTATTGGAGCATCTGAAGCAGGCGGGTTATCCGATGGTGCTCGTTTCCAATTTCTACGGCAATATCAACCAGGTGTTGAAGGATGCGGAGATTGACGGGTATTTCAAGGATGTGATAGAATCCGCCGTGGTGGGCGTCCGCAAACCGAACCCTGCCATCTTCGCCCTGGGCGTGTGTGCCTTGGATTTGCCAGCCTCTCAGGTATTGGTGGTGGGCGATACCTACGGCAAGGATATCATCCCTGCCCACAAGCTGGGTTGCCATACCCTTTGGATCAAGGGATTGCAGTGGGAGGAGAAGCAGGTGGACGAATCCATCCCCGATGGAATCATCCGAAAACTATCAGAAATGGAGGAATTTCTGAAAATCTCATAAAAAACTGAAATATATAATCGGTTTTTCATCGAAATTCAGAGATTATTTATAACTTTGCAGCCCGAAAACCAGTATGAATTAATAACGGGCTGCAAGCCCCTATATATAATAAAGGTAATGAAAGGTATTAAAAAATTGTATTTCATGCTCATCCTCTTCATGGTTTCTACCCTGCAGATGATGGCGCAGCAGAAGATAACGGGAAGGGTCATCGATGATGATGGCTTTGCGGTGCCTTATGCAAGTGTGCAGTACAAGGGCCACAAGATCGGCGTGTCTAGTGATGGAGAAGGTAAGTTCACCATCGAGAAGCATCCTGCATGGGTGCTCACCGTGAGCGCGCTGAGCTACAAAACCCAGACCGTGAAGATTGACGAGAAGACCAACTTCATCGAGGTGAAACTCAAGGATGATACCCATAAACTGGGCGAAGTGGTCGTGAAATCGAAGAAAGGCAGATACAAGCGCAAGGATAATCCTGCCGTGGAACTCATGCGCCGTGTCATCGCTGCCAAGAAGAAGAGCGACCTGAGCAACCATGATTATTATCAATATGATAAATATCAGAAAATCACCCTCGCCCTCAACGACCTGAGCAAGGAACAGCTGGAGAGCAAGTTCTTCAGCAAGCGACAGTATCTGCTCGACCAGGTGGAGACTTCGCCTTACAACGGCAAGCTCACCCTGCCTGTAAGCATCGACGAGACCGTTTCGCAGCACATCTACCGCAAGGATCCGAAGACTGAGAAGGATATCATCAAGGGTCAGCAGAGCAATGGTATCGGACAGGTAATCCAAACTGGAGAGATCCTGAACACAGCCCTGAAGGAAGTGTTCACCGACGTGGATATCTACGACGACTATGTGCGCCTGCTGCAGTATCCGTTCCCATCACCTATCGGCAAGACTGCCATCAGCTTCTACCATTATTATATAGAAGACACGGTGTATGTGGAGCGCGACCTGTGCTATCACCTGCAGTTTATCCCAGCCAACAGTCAGGATTTCGGCTTCCGTGGCGAGCTCTATGTGCTTGCCGACAGCAGTCTGCACGTGAAGAAATGTAATCTCTATATGCCTCACAATTCCGACGTGAACTGGGTGAAGGATATGAAGATAGAGCAGGAATATACCAAGCTCGACAATGGCGAGTGGGTACTCACCAAGGACGATATGATAGCAGAGATGCACATGAACAAGCTGCTGCAGGACCTGCTGGTGGTGCGCAATACGCGACTCACCGACTATGCCTTCGACCCGCTGCCTAAGATGCTCTTCAAGGGTAAGGCGAAGGTAAGGCACGATATGGATGCCATGAACCGAGATGAGGCTTATTGGAACAAATACCGACAGGTGGACCTGACCAAGAGTGAATCGTCGATGGACAGCTTTATCCATCGCATGGAGAACTCCAAGGGCTTTAAATATATCATCTTCGGCATCCGTGCGCTGATGGAGAACTATGTGGAGGTGGCTCATAAGAACCAGAAGGACGACAAGCGAAGCATCTTCGACTTGGGTCCGGTGAACACCTTCATTTCCAATAACTTCGTGGATGGCTTGCGCCTGCGCCTCGCCGGACGTACGATGGCTGCCTTGAATCCTCATTTCTTCTGGGATGGTTACGGGGCATACGGTACGAAGAGTCATGAATGGTATTACGGTCACATTTTCACCTATTCGCTGAATAAGAAGAAGAACAGTCCGTTTGAGTTCCCGATGCGCAAGTTCACCTTCGAGGTGGGTCATGATATCACCTCGCCTTCGGATGATAACCTGCTGCACAACAAGGACAACCTGTTTATGACCATCCGTGCCACCACGCAAGACCAGATGTATCTGTATCAGCGCCAGAAGCTGGGTTTCACCTACGAGACCGATTGGGGCTTCCGCTTCGATACGAGCATCAGGTGGCAGAGCAACCGCCCTGTGGGCCATCTTCATTATTTCAAGCTCGACGGCACGGAAGTGAAGAAGATCCGCACCACGGAGGCCACCGTGGGCATTGACTACAACCCGGGTGTCACCTATGTGAATACCAAGCAGCAGCGATTGCCTATCAACCTGGATAGTCCGGAACTGATGCTCTCGCACACCATGGGTCTGGATGGCTTCATGGGCGGCCAGTATCAGAGCAACATCACCCGCCTGGGCATCTACAAGCGCCAGTGGCTGGGAAGCTTCGGCTATGTGGATTTCAATATCGTGGGCAAGATGCAGTGGAACAAGGTGCCATTCACTATGCTCGTCCAGCCACCAGTCAACCTCTCTTACTTTGAGCAGGAGGCAACCATCAGTATGATGAAAGACTGGGAGTTCCTCAGCGACCGCCAGGTGTTCTGGTCGGTGGCCTGGGATATGAACGGCAAGCTCCTGAACCGCATTCCGCTGATCAAGAAGTTGAAGTGGCGTGAATACGTGGCTGTGAAGGGAGTCTGGGGACAGTTGACTGACAAGAACAATCCGGTGAAGAATCCTACGGATGACGTCATCTTCCAGTTCCCTAACAATTCCTATACCTTCGGCAATACGCCATATTGGGAATTTGTGGCAGGTGTGCACAACATCTTCAAGTTCTTTGGAATCGATTATGTGCGCCGCTTGAACTACTTAGACCACGCCAACGTGGATAAGTGGGGTATCCGCTTCGGATTCCTCATGACATTCTAAAAAAAGACGATGTTGATACCTAGCGTTTTGCTAGGTATCTAGAAACAGATAAGTTTGCTGTGGCGTTTCTGCCATGGCAAACTTTTTATAAAAACAGGTCATATAATAAGAGATAGAAGAGAGTATAACAACATAAAAGAATAGGAGAATTGAATCATGAAAATTCTGTTAGCAGACAAGCAGGACATCACGCGCGCCGGACTGACCTATGTGATAGAGAAAATGGAAGGGTTTGAGACTAAGTACGTGGAAGACAAGACGGAGCTGATGCTCGCCTTGAAAGAGAACGAGAATACGGTAGTGATATTAGACTACACGCTCTTCGACATCAATGATGCCGCCGAGCTCCTCATCCTCAACCAGCGTTTTCCCTATACCCGATGGCTTTTGTTCAGTGAAGATTTGAGTACCGACTTCGTGAAGGTGCTCATTGCCAGCAGCAGCATGTTTAGTGTTCTTCTTAAGGAGAGTCCGATGATGGAGATTAAGGAGGCCATCCGTTTCTGTGTGGCAAGCAACCGCTTTGTCTGCCAGCGCATGATGGAGGTGCTTCTGGCGCCCGTGCAGCAGGAGCCGGAAGAGAAGGTGAACCTTACCAAGACCGAGACCGAAATCCTGAAGGACATCGCCCTTGGTATGACCACCAAGGAAATAGCCGAAAAGCGATTCTCCAGTTTCCATACCGTGAACACCCACCGCAAGAATATCTTCCGAAAGCTGGGCGTGAACAATGTGCATGAAGCAACCAAGTATGCACTAAGAGCCGGTCTGGTAGATTCGGCAGAGTATTATATCTAAAGAAGATTCAGTATTGTGTCTAAAGTAAATTCAATATAAGTATGATATATAAAAAATAGCTTCAGATTGTCCTCCCGACATTCTGAAGCTTTTTGTTTCTAACTAACTTATTATCAACTATTCATTACTTTCGGCTGCAAAATTACAAGTTTTTATTGAAAAAATGATGTTTTTCCATGAAAAAACACACGTAAACGTTTGCAATTTCGGATAAAATCACTATCTTTGCATAAGATAAGCTGCACTCGGCAATTTGAAAGCAAGCTTTCATTGCGCTCGTTGGCATTATCTTTGCATTGTGTCTTATCAAGAGATGCATAAATAGATGGTTAACTTATAGAAAAATGATACACTAGTATCGAGAACGAGATTCATGAAACAGCGTAGAACATCACTTAAAGACCTGGCTGATAAACTAGGTGTGAGCATAGCCACGGTATCGCGTGCTTTGCGCAATAGCCACGAGGTGGGTGAGGAAATGACCCAGAAGGTGAAGCAACTTGCCAAGGAGCTTAATTACCGGCCTAATCCTTTTGCTCAGAGTCTTCGAAAGGAGGCTCCGAGAGTGATTGGCGTGATAGTACCTAACCTGGTGACCCATTATTATGCCGCCGTGCTCGACGGCATAGAGGATTATGCGTCGAAGTTGGGCTATTCAGTCATCAGCGCCAACAGTCATGAGAACCATGAGCGCGAGGCGAAGGCGCTGGACAACTTTCTCAACATGCATGTGGAAGGCATCATCGCCTGTCTGGCGCAGGATACCACCGACTATTCGCACTTCGAGCAGCTTCATGATATGGGCATACCGCTGGTGTTCTTTGCCCGCTGCTGCCTGGAAGACAAGTTCTCGCAGGTGGTGGGCAATGGCGACGTGGCAGCACAGGAGGCCACCCAGCACATGATAGAGACCGGTTCCCGCCGCATTGCCTTCATCGGTGGTCCTAACCATCTCGACATGGTGCGCCGCCGCAAGCATGGCTATCTGGAGGCTCTCCGCGAGAACAGGATACCTATCGACCGCTCGCTGGTGGTTTGCGATAAAATCGATTTCGATGTGGCACGCAATGCTACGCTCCGACTGCTGGAAGGGGAGAATCCGCCTGATGCCATCCTCGCCTTCAACGATATCATCACCTATGCCGCCTTCGATGCCATCAAGGCAAAGGGACTGCGCATTCCGCAGGATGTGGCCATCATCGGTTTTACCGATGGAGATACCGCTGCCTTCGTTACTCCAAGACTCACCGCCATCATGGATAAGGCACACGAGCAGGGATCCAAGGCATGCGAACTGTTAATGAGAAGCATCAACGGCGATGAGAAGATATATAAAGAGGTGGTGCCGATGATTCTCAAAATCAGAGAAAGCTCGGAAAAGAACGAGTAAGAAAGATGAATATCAATCTGAATATATGAACCTATAAATATAACAAACTAAAATGAAACAAGAACTAAAACTATTTCTGAAAGGCATCCTGGTGATGCTTTTGCTGGCGATGAAGTCGCTGCCCTGTAATGCCATCGGTGCTTATGGGGCAGTGGATTTTAATCGTCTGACCAACAGAAATGGATTGAGCAACAGTCAGGTGAATGCCATATTCAAAGACCAGAAGGGCTATGTATGGTTTGGCACCCAGTCGGGACTCGACCGTTTCGACGGATTTCGTATGAAGGCATTCCTCTACGATGATGGCAATCCCAATTCCATTCCCAACAATTCGGTGGATGAAATTCAGCAGGCCATAGACGGGTCGCTGTGGATTCATACCAGTGTGGGATATTGCATCTACCAGTATGACAAGGAGCGATTCGACCGCAAGCCAGAGGAATGGCTCAAGACCATCGGCGTGGATGGACCTCCTTACAAACTGCTCATCGACTCGAAGAAAAACATGTGGATGAGTGTGTATGGTCAGGGCATCTATTTTGTGGATGTCAAGAACATGACAGCTTTTCTCTTCCCTTTTTCCAAGACGAAATCACGCAGTTCGCTGCCTGATTATCAGGTGAGCTGTATCCGCGAGGACAACGGACAGGCGGTGGTAACCTTCGTCAATGGTGTGATCTGCAGACTGGATGGCTATGCCCAGCAAGTGGTGTGGATGGACCGTTTTATCCTTAACAACAGACTCTCTATCGACCATACGGTCTTCACCTTCGTAGACAGCAAGAACAACTATTGGGTGAATACAAACCTGGGCATCTATGTGTATCATAAGAATCTGAAGAAATGGTTTGTCGGGGCTAAGGGCTATCTGGCCACCTTCGGCTTTGATGTGCCGGCTTATCTGGATCACAAAGTCATTATCCGTGATATGGCGAGAGATAAGCAGGGACACATGTGGATTGCCACCGACCATAACGGCTTGATTTATCTGGATTATGCCAAGAAAATCTGCCGCCAGTTTATGTACAATCCTAACGATAAGAGATCTATCTCCGACAACTCGCTTCCTGAGTTGTATGTGGATGACAACAATGCTCTCTGGGTGGGTACCTACAAGAACGGAGTAAACTATTATTCTGCATCTTCCACCAAATTCTATACCATTCCGTTGGGCGATGTTTGTACCATTACGCAGGATCTGAACGGCAATCTCTGGTGCGGTACCAACGATGCGGGCATCGTGGCATACAATCCGGCTACGGGCCAGTCGTCTCGTTTCTATGGTGTGAAAACCGGACTGGGGTCTGAGGTGGTGGTGAGCAGTACCACCATGAAGGATGGAACCTTGTATTTCGGAACCTTCAATGGCGGTCTTGCCCGTCTGTCGCATGGTGTGTGGAAATCCTATCATGCCGGAACCAGCGGACTGGCAAACAACAGCGTGTGGTGCCTTGCTGAGGCTCCCGACCATCGGCTTCTGATAGGAACCCTGGGAGGCGGTTTCCAGATTTTCGACCCGAATACGGAAAAATTTGAAACCTACAACACCAGTAACTCCAAGCTGACGAGCAACTTCATCAACTCACTCTTCATGCAGAATGCCAACCAGCTGCTGCTGGGACATTCGCAGAACATGTCGGTCTTCGACTTCCATGACCGGAAGATTACGGATTTGAGCAAGATGTCGAACGGAAAGGGATTCCTGAGTCCATCAATCAACTATTCGATGATAGACAGTCGCGGTCTCCTCTGGATAGCTACTCCTTCGGGCATCGCCATGTATGATCTGAAGTCGAACCAGGTGGAGAACATCAACAATCTGAACGGTACGCCGGGAGCTGTGGGCTGCTCCATCATCGAGGACAAGAATCATACGATGTGGCTGGTTTCAGAGTTTGTGGTTACCCATGTGAAGGTAGATAAGGATGAAGAAGGCAAATGGTACCTGAAGATAACCAACTATAATTCGCTGGATGGCTTGCAGGAGCGCCAGTTTAACTATCGCTCGGCATGCCTGATGCGCAATGGCGACATCGCCATCGGCGGACAGGATGGTGTGAATATCATCAGTCCCCGTTCGGCACAGAATGCCAAGAACCATGTGCGTGCGCTCTTCAGCGGCGTGGTTCTCTTCGATCATGCCCTGACGGCAGGCGAGGAGTATGAAGGCAGGGTGATTCTAGAGGAGTCGCTCGATGCCAGCCATCGTCTTGATTTGAGCTATAAGGAAAATGCCTTCACCATCCAGCTGGCTTCCAGCGAAGTGACGGTGCCATCGCGCAACCGCTTCCTCTATCGCATGAAGGGAGTCACCGACAAGTGGCTGCTCACACCAGCCGACCGTCCGGAGGTAACCTTCACCAATCTCTCTTCGGGCAGCTATATCCTGCAGGTGAAGGTGGTGAACGGCGACGGAACCGTGAACGACGAGATCAGCGAGCTGGAAATCAATGTGGCTCCACCTTTCTATCTCTCTATCTGGGCATTCCTGGTATATATCGCCCTGATAGCCGCAGCCTTCTTCCTCTACCGTCGCAGAATGATAGAACGCCAGCGTAATCAGTTTGAGCGCAAGAGCATGGAAGACAGCATGAAGAAGACCAAGGAACTGAACGAGTTAAAACTGAACTTCTTCACCAACGTGAGCCATGAACTCCGCACTCCGCTCACCCTCATCATCTCGCCGCTGGTGACGATGATAAGAGAAGAAGCCGACCCTGCCAAGCGCAGAAAGCTGGAGCTGATTCATCGCAACGCCACCCGTCTGCTCAATCTGGTGAACCAGATTCTCGACTTCCGCAAGTTCGACCAGAACAAGGAGAAGCTGAATCTTTCGCAAACGGAGATAGTGAGTTTCGTGGATAATATCTGTGCTTCCTTCCGTATCCTTGCCAACAACAAGGTGACGCTGGAGTTCGAATCGGAATTCCCTAAGCTGAATATGACGGTGGATGTGGATAAGGTGGGCAAGATAGTGAACAACCTCTTGAGCAACGCCTATAAGTTTACCCCTGATGGCGGCAAGATTGTAGTTTCGCTGCGTGCCAAGACCCGTTTCGAGATGAAGGGCGGTGAGCACGATATGCTTTGCATCTATGTGATTGACACCGGCAAGGGTATCAGCGATGAAGAGAAGAAGAATGTTTTCGACCGCTTCTATCAGGTGAACGGCACCGAGATGCAGCCTGCCGGAGGCAGTGGCATCGGACTCAACCTGGTGAAGAAATATGCCGAGCTGCATGGTGGAATGGTTTCTGTGAGTGACAACGAAGCTGGCGGTTCGATATTCGTGGTAGAATTGCCTATCGCAGACGATGGTTCTGCCAAGGTGAATGCCCATCTGGGCACCTTGCGTTCGGCTCCTGTCATCACCACGGTGCATAAGGCAGCAGAGAATGATGTTCCAGAACTGATAGATGATGCATCGGCTTCCCTCTATGGCATGGCCCGCAAAAAGGTGCTGCCTGCTGCGGGAGATTCATCTGCACACAAGCCAACCTTGCTGTTGGTGGATGATAGCGACGACTTCCGCGAGTTCATGCACGACCTGCTTTCCGATTATACCGTGGTTGAGGCCGTGAACGGTCAGGATGCCTGGAACAAGATCATCGACCATCGTCCGGATATCATCCTCAGCGATGTGATGATGCCTGTGATGGATGGCAACGAACTCTGCCGCCAGGTGAAGGAGAACGACGAGACTGCTTCCATACCATTCGTGATGCTGACGGCCCGACTTGCAGATGAGCATCGAAAGGAGGGACTGATGAGCGGTGCGGATGAGTATATCACCAAGCCATTCAATATCGACATGCTCAACCTGCGACTCAAGAATCTCCTGAATCTCGTGAAGCGCACTGGAATGGTGGCGAAGCCTACGGGCGAAGTGGTCAAGGAGAAGCAGCTCAACAACGGTCACTTCGTGCTGGGAGCAGCCGACCAGAAGTTGATTGAGGATATCGACAACTATATCCGCGACAACCTGAGCAACCCTGATACATCCGTGGAATCGATGAGTGCTCATCTCTGCATCTCGCGCGTACAGTTATATAAGCGCATGATTTCGCTCATGGGCATCACGCCTTCGGAGTATCTTCGTGCCAAGAGAATCAAGTATGCCGAGTATCTGCTCCACTCCGATGAGTATAACATCAGCGAGATAGCCTACAAGGTGGGCTTCAACAATCCTCGCTACTTCTCCAAGTATTTCCAGGAGGCGTATGGCGTTACTCCTTCGCAATACAAGAAGAACCTGGAGGCTCAGGAATAACATCCCTTTATCCCCGAAGCAAGTAAACAAGACTGCTAAAATGTTGTCTCGTTTACCTGCTTCGGGGATTTTTTGTTTCGGGTTAACATTTTGTACCCTCATCCTAAACATTTGCACACCATGGAATCGGAATAATTTCGTATCTTTGCAACAGATTTAAGTAATACAACAAACAATCCTCTAAATAATATAGAATGAGAATAACTAAGACTTTATTCATTTCAGCAGTGCTGCTGATGAGCGCCACAGGCCTCCAGGCAGCGGGATTTATCCAGAAGGGTAATTATCTTACCGTTCAGTTGAAAGAGCACCAGAATTATGGTCCAAGTCAGATTCGCTTACAGGTTGTAAACGATCAGATAATCCGTGTGCAGGCCACTGCCGAGCAGAGCTTCCGCAACAAGCAGAGCCTGATTATCGTGCCTCAGAACAGCAAGGCAAACTACAAGGTGGAGGAGCAGGGCGACAAGCTCATCATCACCACAGCTGCCATGCGTGCCGTTTTGAACGAGGCTACCGGTCAGATTACTTTCTATGATTTGAAAGATAATGTTCTCCTCAACGAGGTGGCGCAGGGTGGAAAGACCTTCAAGCCTTTCACCGTGCCCGACCGTGAGATTGGCGTTGATATCGCCAAGGTGCCTGAGGCGCAGAAGCACGGCTGGTCATGGCGTGCCCTCTTCGACTCTCCCGACAACGAGGCTTTCTATGGTCTCGGTCAGCATCAGAGTGAGGAACTCAACATGAAGGGCAAGAACGAAGACCTCTTTCAGTATAACACCAAGGTGAGTGTGCCTTTTGTCGTTTCCAACAAGAACTATGGTATCCTCTGGGATTCTTACTCTTATTGCCGCTGGGGCAATCCTGACGATTATCTGCAGCTGAACCATGCCTTCAAACTCTATGATAAGGAGGGCAAGGAAGGACAGCTCACCGGTACTTACGTGGATAAGAACGGACAGAAGATAGTTCGCGGCGAAGACAGCATCTACTTTGAGTATGCGATGCCTGAGACTTCCGAAATCTGCAACAAGACAGATAAGGGCGGTATACAGAACCTGCCAAAGGGCTTTGCCCTGAATGGTTCCAAGGTGGTTTACGAGGGTTACGTGGAGGCGCCAACCAACAGCTTCTATCAGTTTATCCTTTACTATGCCGGCTACACGAAGATTTATATCGACGGCAAACTGGTGGTACCTGAGCGCTGGCGTACAGCTTGGAATCCGAACTCCTATAAGTTTGATGCAGCCATCAAGAAGGGGGTAAAGACTCCTATCCGCATCGAATGGCAGCCAGATGGCGACGTTTCCTATTGTGGCCTCCGCGTGGCTGCTCCCCGTTCAGAGGCAGAAAAGAACCAGTTGAGCATCTGGAGTGAGATGTCGCCGGATATGGATTACTACTTCATTGCAGGCAAGAACCTCGACGAGGTGATTTCGGGCTATCGCACTCTTACCGGTAAGGCTTCAGTTTATCCAAAGTGGGCACTCGGTTTCTGGCAGAGCCGTGAGCGCTATCAGAGCAGCAAGGACATCGAGGACAATCTGAAGAAGTTCCGCGACCTGAAGATTCCTGTGGATAACATCGTGCAGGACTGGAACTACTGGAAGCTGGATTCCTGGGGAAGCCATGAGTTTGAGGCGGCACGCTATCCGAACCCGCAGGCGATGCTCGATAGCGTCCATGCCATGAACGGAAGATTCATGATTTCCGTATGGCCTAAGTTCTACGACACCGTGAAGAACTATAAGGAGCTTGATGCCAAGGGCTGGATGTATCATCAGGCTATCAAGGATGATATCCACGACTGGCTCGGCTTCCGTGGTTCTTTCTATGATGCTTATTCTGACGGAGCAAGAAAGATGTTCTGGCGACAGATGGACGAGAATCTCTATTCCAAGTATAAGTTCGGTATCGATGCCTGGTGGATGGATGCATCAGAACCAAACGTTCGTGACTGTACTCCGATGTGGTATCGTAAGGCACTTTCGGGTCCTACTGCCCTGGGTACATCTACCGAGTATTTCAATGCCTACAGCATCGTGAATGCCGATGCCATCTATAATGGTCAGCGCAGCGTGAACCCTAACCAGCGTGTCTTCCTCCTGACCCGTTCCGGTTTTGCAGGAGAGCAGCGCTACAGCACCGCCACCTGGTCGGGCGATATTGCTACCCGCTGGGAGGATATGCGTGCCCAGATGACAGCCGGTTTGAACTATTCGATGGCGGGTCTTCCTTTCTGGGGCATGGACCAGGGAGGTTTCTGCGTGGAGAATCGCTATGTGGCTGCCCAGCAGGAGTTTGACAAAACCGGTAAGGAAAATGCCGACCTGAAGGAGTGGCGTGAGCTGCAGGCTCGCTGGAATGAGTTCGGCTGCTTCGTTCCGCTCTATCGCACCCATGGTCAGTGGCCTACCCGCGAGGTTTGGAACATCGCGCCAGCCGATCATCCGGCTTACAAGAGCATCGTGTTCTACGACAAGCTCCGCTATCGCCTGATGCCTTACCTTTACAGCATGGCTGGTATGGTTCACTTCAAGGACTACACCATGATGCGTGGATTGGTGATGGATTTCAATGGTGATGACAATATCTACAATATCAAAGACCAGTGGATGTTCGGTTCTGCCCTGATGGCTTGTCCGGTGGGCGAGTATCAGAAGTACAGCCGCAATGTTTATCTTCCTAAGCAGAAGGGCTGGTATGATTTCTATACAGGCAAGCATTATGCCGGTGGTCAGACCATCGTAGCCGATGCGCCATACGAGAAGATTCCAGTCTTCGTTCCAGAAGGATCCATCCTTCCTGTCGGTCCGGAAATGGAGTGGAGCGACCAGAAGAAGCCTGAGCTTATCGACCTCTATGTATATGCCGGCAAGGACGGTTCTTATACGCTTTATGAGGATGAGGGCACCAACTATAACTACGAGAAGGGCAAGTATGCTACCATCGACTTCCTGTATGATAATGCTCAGAAGACCCTGACCATCGGTGCCCGCAAGGGTAGCTTTGATGGCATGCTTCAGAAGCGCCGCTTCAACGTGGTATTGGTTAGTGGAGATAATCAGCAGGGCATCAGCCTCGCCAAGGCGCCTAAGGGCAAGAAGGTGAAGTATGCAGGCCAGGTTGTTACTGTAAAATTGAAGTAGTCTAATCTCCCACAGATGACACAGATTTAACAGATTTTTTTATATTCTCAGAAAAGATGAATCTGTGTAAATCTGTGCTATCTGTGGGATTTCTTATATTGATAGGAATGAACAAGAAAACATTATTGGGCGTAGTTTTGATGAGTGGGCTTTTAGCTCATCCGTTGAACGCCCGCGAACATCAGTCTTTTGATAAAGACTGGCTTTTCGTTTTAGCCGATAGTACCGGTATGCAGAAATCGGAGTATGCTGACGGACATTGGCGCCGCTTGAATCTCCCTCACGATTGGGCGATAGAGGGCGATTTCGCTCCATCCAATCCTTCGGGAGCCAGCGGTGGCGCTCTGCCTGGAGGCATCGGCTGGTATCGCAAGCATTTTTCCGTGAATCCGAAGGAGAAGTACGACCGCTTTACCATCACCTTCGATGGCGTGTATATGAACTCTACCGTTTATATCAATGGGCACAAATTGGGCACCCGACCTTATGGTTACAGCACTTTTGAGTACGACCTTACACCTTATATCAATAGGAAGGGTGATAATGTCATCGCCGTAAAGGTGGATAACAGCGATCAGCCCAACAGCCGCTGGTATTCTGGCTGCGGCATCTATCGCCATGTATGGCTCACCAAGACCATGAAGAAGGCGTACATCCCTCAGTGGGGACAGTATGTATCTACCACGCCGCAGGGTGATGTGAAGGTGAATGTGGATTTCCTTGCCCAGGGCAGCAAGATGAAACTTTCCATCCGCAACACCATCTACGATGCGAAAGGCAAGGTGGTGGCAAAGAGCCAGGGCAACGAGGTGCAGCAGCTTAAGGTAAAGAATCCGCAGCTCTGGGATATCGCAAAAGGTCATCTCTATACCATAAAGAGCGAACTGGTGGTGAATGGTAAGGTGGTGGATACCGCTACTACCACCACAGGTTTCAGAGATGTGAAGTTTGATGCGCAGAAGGGTTTCTTCCTCAATGGCAGGAACATCAAGATCAATGGTGTCTGCGAGCACCACGACTTCGGCTGTCTGGGTGCAGCCGTAAACGAGGATGCGATGCATCGCAAGCTCACCATCCTCCGCAATATGGGTGTGAATGCCATCCGAAGCAGTCATAATCCTCCGGCTCCGGAACTCTTGAACATGTGCGATTCGATGGGCCTCCTCGTGATGGACGAGAGTTTCGATATGTGGCGCCGCAAGAAATCGAATGGCGACTATGCCCGCTTCTTCGATGAATGGCATAAGCGCGATCTCTCTGATTTGATAAAACGGGATAGAAACCATCCGAGCATCATCATGTGGAGCATCGGCAACGAGGTGCTGGAACAGTGGTCGGATGCCGCTGCCGATACGCTTTCGCTGGAGCAGGCGAATCTGATATTGAATGCCGGGCACGATGCTTCAGCCTTGGCGCATAGCGATGAACTGAGCGTAAACTCGCTCCTGACGCAGCATCTTGCCAAGTTGGTGAAGGAGAATGACCCTTGGGGAACCCGTCCGGTTACGGCTGGTTGCAACGAACCCGACCCAAAGAACCATCTCTTCAAGAGTGGTGCCATCGATGTCATCGGTTTCAACTACCACCATCAGTGGGTGAAGGATGTGCCCAAGAACTTCCCTAATAAGCCTTTCATCTTTTCGGAAAGTGTTTCTGCCCTGCAGACCCGAGGCTACTACATGATGCCGAGTGACCATATCTATACGGCACCGAAGGAATGGTGGCTGCCTTATACCGACCCATCCTTCATGTGTTCGGCATACGACAACATGCATGCTTCGTGGAGCAGTACCCACGAGGAAACCTGGGATGTGGTGAAGCATAACGACTTTATGGGGGGCCAGTTTATCTGGACCGGTTTCGATTATATCGGAGAACCTACGCCTTATGCTTATCCTGCACGCAGCAGTTATTTCGGCATCATCGACCTGGCGGGTCTTCCCAAGGACAGTTATTATATGTATCAGAGCGAGTGGACCAGCAAGGATGTGCTCCATCTCTTCCCTCATTGGAACTGGCTCCCGGGTCAGACCATCGATATGTGGTGCTATTATAACCATGCCGACGAGGTGGAACTCTTTGTGAATGGCAAGAGCCAGGGCGTTCGCAAGAAGACTGTTTATGGGGCGAAGAACGAAGGCGAGGCTTTCCGGAAGAGTACGGAGTATCACGTGATGTGGCGTGTAAACTTCGAACCGGGAGAGGTGAAGGTGGTGGCAAGAAAGGATGGCAAGCAGGTGGCAGAACAGACCATCAGAACGGCTGGTGCCCCTCATCATCTCGTGTTGAAGAAAACCTATCAGGGTAATCTGGTTTTTGGAGCCTCTGAACCAACTACTTTCGTCGAGGTGAATGTGGTGGATAAGGATGGAAATCTCTGTCCGAATGCCAGCAACCAGATATTCTTCTCTGTAGAAGGAAAGGAAGCAGAAATGGCAACTTCGAAAGGGCTTGATAATAAGGCTGAACTCAAGATTCTGGGCACCGATAATGGATGCCAAACCTCGCTGGAGCGCTTCACCGACCCCCATCGCAAGGCATTCTTTGGTAAGTGTGTAGTTGTTTTGAAAGGTAAAGGCACGCTGAAAGCGGAGGCTGTTGATTTGAAAGATGCAACATTGAGTCTTTAAAAATCAATAAAAATTCGTTTTTCTCGTTTGTTTTTACTATCTTTGCAAGCGGATTCGACTTTCGGGTTGTTTCCGCTTGTTTCATAAATAACTAAAAGGAAAAATGAAAGTACATATAGAGCAAGGTACGCCTGATAAGGCATCACATATCGCATCGCTCATCATGGAAGCGATGAACACAGACTGCTGCCAGAACTTCGCTGGTCCGCATCATACTTTGGTGGATTTTCATCAGATGATGGAACGTCTGGTAAAGATGGAAGATAGCCAGTATAGCTATCTTAACACGCTGGTGGCTAGCAACAGCGAGGGTATCATCACCGGTATCCTTGTGGCATACGATGGTGCCCGATTGAAGGAACTGCGCAGACAGTTTATCAAGGAGGCTATCGTAAGCTTCGGCATCGACTATTCAGCAATGGATGCAGAGACAGAAGCAGGCGAGTTTTATCTCGACAGCCTAGCTGTTTCGAGCAGTTTCCGTGGCAAGGGCATCGCCAAGCAGCTCCTGGCTGCTGCCATCGAGAAAGCCAGAGAGTTGGGTATCCCTAAGGTGGGCCTGCTCGTAGACAAGGGGAATCCGAGAGCGGAAAAGCTCTATGCCAGCATCGGATTTAAATATGTCAACGATACGGTATGGGGAGGTCACGGCATGAGACACCTGCAATATACCATCTAAATATGGCGATAAGTATGAAAAAATAAACGATTGGCTCGTTTGTCACATATACAAAAGCCCGGCATCGCATCACTGCGGGCCGGGCTTTTATCACTAATCAACAAAAACTAATAAAATATTATTAAACCTATATAACCTTGCGTATGAAATATCTTTATCTTAATTTCGTTGCAAAGATACGTATATTGTTTGATATTTCATTATTTTTGCTGCAATATCTTCTTTTTTTCAGAGTAAACGTTTGCACAATGTTGTATATTATTCCAATTCCTCAATCTCACTCTCGTCCATATCTCGGTCGAGTCGGTCTCTCCAGAGATACTTTCTCGTTTCATGGACGATGATGCCGCTGAGACAGAGCAGGGAAACGAGGTTAGGGATAGCCATGAGGGCATTCATGCAGTCGGCGATGTTCCATACCAATCCCAGGCTGATGACGCTACCTATGAAAATACTGATAATGTAGAGCATTCGATAGCAGAGCATCCACTTCTTTCCCTTGAGATATTCCACACAGCGCTCGCCGTAATAGCTCCAGCCCAGAGTGGTGCTGAAGGCAAAGGTGCTCAAACCGAAGGTAAGCAATGGTGCACCGATATATGGGATCTTGCTGAATGCTGCCTTGGTAAGAGCAGCACCATTGTGATAGTCGATATCAGGATAAGCGATGATGCTCGATGTGACGACCAGTCCGGTGAGGGCACAGATAATCACGGTATCCCAGAAGGTACCGGTGGACGAAACCAGCGCCTGGCGCACAGGGTTGCGGGTCTGTGCCGCTGCAGCAACGATAGGAGCAGAACCCAAACCGCTCTCGTTGGAGAACAGACCACGGGCGATACCATAGCGGGCTGCCATCATCAGGGTGCTGCCCGCAAAACCGCCTCCTGCAGCCTTGGTGGTGAATGCTGATTCAAAAATCACCTTGATGGCTGGCACTAGATAGGCATGGTTGACGATGAGGATGTAGATGCAGCCCAATACATAGAAAAGTGCCATGAATGGGACGAGCATACTACATACCTTTGAAATGGTCTTGACGCCACCGATGATAACGGCAGCTCCGAGCACTGTGACAATGGCACCCGTGATATAAGGAGAAATACCATACTGATTCTCTACCAGGGTAGAGATGGCATTAGCCTGTACAGTGCTTCCGATGCCGAAAGAGGCGAGGGTGGCAAAGAGTGCGAAGAGAATGGCAAGCCACTTCCAGCCCAAACCCTTCTCCAGGGCATACATCGGACCGCCGAGCATCTTTCCACGCTTGGTCTTCACACGATATTTCACGGCAAGCAAGCCCTCGGCATATTTGGTTGAAATACCGAATACACCCGTAAGCCAGCACCAGAGTACGGCGCCTGGACCTCCCAGGGCAATGGCTGTGGCCACACCGATGATGTTACCTGTACCAATGGTAGCGGCAAGGGCAGTAGCCAGGGCACCAAACTGGGATACATCTCCCGTGGCATCCTTGTCTTTCTTTACTGACAGCGCTATCGCCTTGAATATCTTTCGCTGTGGAAAGCGCAGGCGAATGGTCAGGAAAATGTGGGTTCCTAACAAAAGGATAATCATTGGCCATCCCCAGAGGAATGAACTGAATGCGGTGAAAAAATCGTTGATAGTCTCCATCTCTCTTTATCTCTTTAAATGTTTATTTTTGTTTTTATTCCTCGAATTCAATCTTGATATTTTTTGAAATCAATCTTTATTCCTCGAATTCAATCTTTACATTGTTGAAGCCCATGGCTTTGAGCATTTCCCTGAACTGTTGCTTGGCATTTCTCTGTGCCGTCTGGATATTCACGGGGGTGATGCAGCGCTTCTTCATCATGGTGTAGGCACGGTCGTACATCGCCTGGCGGTCGGCTCCGGTCCACTTTCCTTCTTCAAAGAAGCTTTTGGTGCGGGCTTCGTCTATGAAATTGTTGTCGAGAAGACGGATTGGCGGCAGGGTGCAGGTGATAGAGTCTTTCTCTTTATCCACCTTCATCCATCCTTCCTTCACGTCTTTCATGTCGATGCCCAGCCTGAGGGTTCCGTAGTAGATACGTACCAGCTGGTCGTCGCCAAAGAAGCCGCGGCGCACGGTGTCAACGAGTTCCTCGTCGTTGATGGCGAGAAATTCCCATTGTCCTATCGCCTCGATACTCTCCACCTGGGTAGGCGAGAGGGTGGTCTTTTCTTCGGCAGCCACCTCCACCGTATTGTCTTTATTGAGCCAGTATAATGCTCCGCCTATCACCACGGCAAGGAGCACGATAAGCATAATTCCATATTTCTTCATGTCTGAGTCCTCCTATTTTGATGCCTGGTCTGGGGCGTTCTTCTTTTCTATGGTTGTCTTGTCGCTCAGTCCGTTGGAGATGAATCCCTTCAGATCCTGCAGGGTAAACTTCTTGCGGAAACTGATCTTGATGTTCTCTTCCTTGAATCCCATGTCGATGAGCATCGGGATGAGCGTGTTGGCAGCACTGAATTGTGCCTGCTCCATCAGGTCGATATTCGGAATATCGTTGATGATGCTCTGGCGGCCCTGCTGTTCCAGCTTCGTCAGTTCGGCATCGGTGAAGTTGCTTCGTGTCAGCGAAACGTATTGCTTCACTGCCTTGTGGTCTATCTTGCTGCTGGTGAGCACCAGTTTCGGGTCGGGCAGGATGATTTCAATCTTGTCGCCCTTTCGGGATACGTTCTTCTGAGAGAATCCCTCGAAGTCCACATACGCCTTGATGGTGGCATCCATTGGGATGGCTACCTTGCGGTTGGATCCCGGAATATGGATGTTGAAATCCTTCTTCATGAAAGAACCTTTCAGGTTCAACTGGTCATCATGGGTGATGATTTTGTGAACATGCGCTTCGGCAGTGTAGAGACGACTGCACTTCTGTATCTGCATCACCATCACCGGAATGGTGTCTATGACGTTTGCCTTTTCTTCTGTTGGCTGCTTCTGCGAGCAGGCAGAAAAGGCGAGAATCATGGCAGATAATATGATATTTAATAACTTCTTCATACAAAATGTTTTAAAATCGTTGCAAAGATACGACAATTTGTTTGAAAAACCAAAGAAAAAGGTAAAAAATAAAAGCTCTTGAAGCTAAAAAGTAACTTCAAGAGCTTTTGATGTCTCTTTTTATTTCAAGAGTCTCTCTTTTTTATTTCAAGAGTTTCCTGTATTCCTTGTCAAATCCCTGTGGATGGCGACCGGTGAAGAGGATGTTCAAGAGGCAGTTGGCGGCTATCTCAACATCGTTGAGGTCAGCTCCCTTTCCTTTCTTGATCTCCTTACCTAGACATACATCCCAGTTACAAAAGAAGCAACTGTCGTTGGCTCCCACAAACATATCGCTGGAGTTTGGATCTTCTATCAGTTCGAAGCGAATCACCTTCTTTGAACTGATAGGCTGGATGTCGCAAAGCATATTGAATGCCTTTTCAAACACATCGCGATGCACCTGAGCATTAGGAAACATCGCATTGAGCGTTGGGAATATCTCCTCAAACTCAAATGACTGAAATAACTGATAGAGTTTCATATGATACCTTATTTATATATATGATACAAAAATCCTTTTCTCTATTAGAACTTCGCCATCTTGATAGCGTCGATAGCGCACTCGTCACCCTTGTTGCCCAACTTGCCACCGCTGCGGTCCTTGGCCTGCTGCAGGTCGTTGGTGGTGAGGAGACCATAGATAACAGGAATCTCCTGTGTGGCGTTGAGGCGTGCGATGCCATAGGTAACACCCTCGCAGATGTAATCGAAGTGAGGAGTCTCACCACGAATCACGCTACCCAGGATGATGACAGCGTCGTATCCGCCATTGAGAACCATCTGATGAGCGCCGTAAATCAGCTCGAAGCTACCAGGAACCGTCTTCACGTGGATGTTCTCTGGCAGTGCGCCATGCTTTTCTAGGGTCTTGACGGCTCCGTCGAGCAGGGCACCGGTGATTTCTGGGTTCCATTCTGCCACAACAATGCCGAAGCACATGTTGCTGGCATCAGGTACCTTTGAGAAATCGTAGTCCGATAAGTTATGAAGTGCTGTAGCCATATCTTTTTCTTCCTTTCTTTCTGTTTTTGAATATCTGCTTTCCGGGAAGAAGATTAGTTGGAAGCACGCTCGATGTACTTGTCAATCTCACCGCTCTGAACGAGCATAGAGTTCACATACTTCTTCTTGATGTCCTGATAGAGGCTCAAGGCGTCTGCTTTCTTGCCGTCGCTCTCCAGAATTTCACCAGCCTTGATAAGGAATGCAGGAGAAAGAGAGTTGTTGGCATCATCCTCTGCCTTGCTGTCTGCCATGGAAGCAGCCTTCTTGAAAGCGTCAACAGCCTGGTCGTTCTTCTTGAGGTGAGCATAAACATCGCCGAGAGCTGCCTGAGCTGCTGGACTGATCATCTGGTCGTCCTTAGAAGAGAAAGCGTCGAGGCTCTTTTCTGCCTCAGCCCACTTGCCGAGGTTCGCATAGCAGAGACCTGCATAGAGGTTAGCCAGGTTACCTGCCTTTGTGCTGCTGTACTCGCTAGCAATCTTTGCGAAACCTACGTAACCTGCGCCATCACCGTTGAGTGCCTGCTCGAACATCTCGTTCTGGAAGTAAGTCTGTCCCTTGCCGAGCAATGTGCTTGCCTTGTCCTCACGAGGACCGGCAATCTGAGAGAAGTAACCGAACACACCTGCGATGATAACAACCAGTGCTACCACAGCGATAATAATAGCCTTCTTGTTCTTCATGAAGAAGGCTTCCTTCATGTTGAGGCTCTCGATTTCCTGAGCCTGTAAGTTGTTGTTTGCCATTTTTTATTTTTTATTTTTTTATTATTTCTACAGTTTAGGATGCAAAAATACGCAATTTTATTCAATTATTGAAATTTCTAGCCCACTTTTTTCGTTTTTTGCGCTTTTTCTACTAACTTTGCAGGCAATAATCAGTAAAGTGTGTATGATTTTAAAGAATATTTCCATTATTAATTATAAAAACATCAAGAGCGCCAACATGGAGTTGTCGCCAAAAATTAACTGTCTTATCGGCCATAACGGCATGGGTAAGACCAACTTTCTCGATGCCATCTACTATCTTTCGTTTTGCCGGAGTGCGAGCAATCCGATAGACTCACAGATTATCACTCACGATGAGGCTTTCTTCATGCTTGAGGGTAATTACGAGAATGATAATGGGGATTCGGAAAACATCTACTGCGGTATGAAGCGAGGCACCAAGAAGCATTTCAAGCGCAACAAGAAGGAGTACAAGCGACTGTCGCAGCACATCGGACTGATTCCGCTCATCTTCGTATCGCCTTCGGATGTTTCGCTCATCGAGGGGGGAAGCGAGGAACGGAGAAAACTGATGGATGTGGTCATCTCGCAGTATGACCATACTTACATAGAATATCTCTCCAACTACAACAAGGCGTTGCAGCAGCGCAATGCTTTGCTGAAGATGGAGACGGAGCCGGATGCTACGCTGATGGAACTTTGGGAGCAGCAGATGGCGATTAACGGGGAACAGCTCTTCGTGCGCCGCCAGGCTTTCGTCAACGAACTGGTGCCTCTGTTTCAGCAGATTTACCAGCATATTTCGGGCGACAAGGAGCAGGTGGGCTTGCATTACATCTCGCATTGCCAGCGAGGACCTTTGCTGGAGGTGATTCAGCGCGATAGATTCAAGGATAGGGCTGTGGGCTATTCGCTTCATGGTGTACATCGTGATGACCTGGAGTTTACGATAGGCGATTATCAGATGAAGCGTGAGGGAAGCCAGGGACAGAACAAGAGTTTTGTCATTGCCCTGAAGCTGGCTCAGTTTAGTTTCCTGAAGCGAACCTGCTCCAATACCACGCCTCTTCTCCTGCTCGATGATATCTTTGATAAGCTTGATGCCCAGCGTGTTGAGGCGATTGTGCAACTGGTTTCAAATGATAATTTCGGTCAGATATTCATCACGGATACCAATCGTGATCATCTCGACCAGATACTCCATCGTCTGGATGGTGACTACAAGATTTTCGCCGTAGAGAATGGAGAGATGAATGTGAGGAGTTAACGTGTATATAAATAGATATTATTGTGTTTAGAAAGAAAGTTCGTTCGATAGGTGAATTGCTGCCTGAGTTTCTGCGAAACGAGGGTTTGGAAACCCCTTTGCTGCAGAAACGCCTGATTGATAGTTGGGATGCCGTGGTGGGTGCTCCCATCGCAGCTTATTGTGGTGAAAAGTTCATCAAGAACCAAACCCTGTTTGTGAAGTTGCAGAACCCAGCACTTCGTGCCGATTTAACGATGAACCGATCTGTCCTGGTTCGCCGGCTCAACGAGCAGGTAGGAGCACAGGTCATCGCTGACATTAGGTTTTATTAAGAGGAATTCTGGTGTTTTTACGCAGGTGATAGAAACATTTGGGTGTACTCATATAAAATGTATACGGCAATGGCAGACGTGTATTCGCCATTGCCGTATATGTATCCGCCACTGCTGGATGTCTATCCGGCAGTGGCGGATAGACATTTTCTTGTGGAGAGAAAGGATTTATACCCCTTCTTCGTCATCATCTTCTTCTGCAGCACCTTTGTTCTTGTTGCTGGAAGCACCGTTGCTGCCAGATTCCGTATCAAGAATCTGGTCTTTAGAGATGTTGACGGCTCCCAGGTTGGAAATCTTCAGTACCATCGGAACATACTCATCGCTGGTGATATCAGGAGAACCCACGCTTGCGGCAAAACAGAGGTTGTTGCCTTCTGCCTTCACATAGACGATGCCCAGCAGGGCACCTGTCTCCTTGGTGTGCTTGTCAAGATAACGCTCGAAATCACTCTTGGTAAAGGTGCGGTTGAAGAACTCCGTACCGTCTTTTCTGAGGATTCTAACGGTAATCTTGTTGTCGTAATACTTGGTGGTTTCATCAAGCTTGATGATAGGCAATTCGCTGTCAGAAGCTCTTTTAACCACAATCTTGTAGGTGGTGCCAAGCCATTCTATGTCTCTTGCCTGCTCATAGTCGCTCATCTTCTGAATTGCCTTGTTGGATACCTTGGCTGCAGGTTTAGGAGCAATGATGATATTGCTCTTTTTCTTTTCGGCACAGGATGCCATCAGTCCGGCTGCCGCTATTGCCATGAATATGTAATTGATTCGTTTCATTGCTATTCTTGTTTTGATGCTACAAAATTAGTAAAAAAAAACAAGATTTGGGATAGATGCCCGTTAAAAAACAAAAAATCATCCGAAAGCCCTTGTCTTTTTCTATCAATCTTGCTTTCGTATGGACAAAAAAAAAGAGGCATCGACTTTCACAAGCCAGTGCCTTCGGATACCTAAATACTAACTAATAAATTTCCTATTGAATCTTACACGATATAATAAAAGTTCAGTTTATGAATTCTAATCATAATCTTAGACCCCTAAAACCCCGAAAGGTTTAATGGAAATCTCTTAAAAACGCTTTGTTTTTATTTTATTAACGATTTCTGATGCAAGATATTGTATTTTCCGCTAAAAAACTAGCTTTTTTTGTTTTTTCGGGGAAAATGCGGGAGAAAACTGAAGCTTTATCCCATGATTGCATCCATTTTTATATCCGTTTCCTCCGTTGGAATCTCCTCCACCAGTTGGAAAGGAAAGCAGATTCCTATCTTGTATACCTGGGGAATCTTCTGGAGAAATCTGTCGTAATATCCCTTGCCTCTGCCCAAGCGGTTGTGGTTCCCGTCGAATGCCATGCCGGGGATGATGGCGAGATTTATCTCCTGATACCTCTCTTCGGGGAATAGGCTTCCGATGGGTTCCATGATATGGAAGGCTCCTTCCTTCAGGTCGTGCTTTCCCGTATATTCCCGAATCACCATGTTCTCTCCGTCTATCACCTCAGGCAGGAGAATCTTCTTGCCTTCTGTCAGTAGCTGGTCGATGTATGCATGGGTGTTTACCTCGTCGGGCAGGGAATAGTACATCAATATCGTTTCTGCTCTTTGCAGATGCTCATTCCCGTTGAGTCGGGATAAAACAGAAAGCGACAGTTCCTCAAGTTGACTTGAGGAATACTGTCGCTTTTCGTTTCTTATGAATTGTCTTAATTCTTTCTTATCCATTATTTCTGCTTTTTTGCAATGGGCTTTTTGGCCTTTGGCTTGGCTGCAGGCACAGGCTTCTTTGGGAATGCCTCGTGCTTCTCGAACACTTCCAGGGTCTTCATAATCACTGGGTCGTCCTGGTTGATGTATTGGGTCCAGGCCTGTTCATCCAGCATGTTGTAGATGATTCGGCTGTCGATGACTCTATCCAGAAGCTTGTGCGACTTTCTGATGAGCAGGTTTCTGCGCTTCAAGCCGCGCTTGTCGGCATAGTTGGCAAATTGCTCTACCATGTTCTGACTGTCAAGATAGTCGGAAAGCTGCATCATCTCCTTGAAGTTGTTCAACTTCGGACGGTTATCGTCGGTATAGGTGAACGCAAACTGAAGGATGAGTCCGCTCATGCTGGCCTCCTTGAAGTAAGAAGTCATGCCGAGGGTATCCTCCGGTACGAAGATGTCAGGAGTGATACCACCGCCACCATAAACCACACGACCGATGCTTGTATGGTAAGCCGGACCTGTATGCTTGATGCTATCCTGCGAGAAGAACTCGCCGTGCTGATAGCGGGTGAGAAGATCTTGCTCGTAATCCTTGTCATCACCCAGGGTGTATGGCTTCTGGATGCATCTGCCCGATGGCGTATAGTAGCGGGCGATGGTGAGGCGGATGAGACTGTGGTCAGGGAACTCAATCTGCTGCTGAACCAGACCCTTACCAAACGATCGGCGGCCGATGATGGTAGCACGGTCGTTGTCCTGCATGGCACCTGCAAAGATTTCGGCAGAAGATGCAGAACCCTCGTTGATGAGAACCACCAGTGGTATTTTCTGATAAGCACCCTTGCCGTCGCTCGGATATTCCTGGCGTGGCGACTTTCTGCCTTCGGTATAGAGAATCAGCTTCTTGGCTGGCAGGAACTCGTTCGCCATGTTGACAGCGGCAGTAAGATAACCGCCTGAGTTATCACGCAGGTCGATGCAGAGATTGGAGAATCCCTGCTGCGAGAGCTTTGCCAGGGCGATGAGCATCTCAGGATAAGTGTTCTCGCCGAAGTTCTTGATGCGGATATAGCCCGTTTGGTCATCGAGCATATAGGCAGCAGTCACACTCTTGGTAGGAATCTCGCCACGGGTCACGGTGAAGGTCTGCACCTTCTTGCTTCCATAGCGAACCACGCCAATCTTCACTTTCGTATCCTTCGGACCCTTCAGTCGGCGCATGGCTTCCTGGTTGGTAACAATCTTGCCCACGAATGGCTTGCCATCCACGGCCACAATCTTGTCGCCAGCCAGAAGTCCTGCTTTCTCGGCAGGTCCGTTCTGGATCACATTCTGCACATGGATGGTGTCTTGGCGTATGACGAACTCGATGCCCACTCCCGAGAAGGAGCCCTTCAAGTCGTCGTTAGCCTGAGCCGCATCCTTTGCACTGATATATACGGAGTGAGGGTCCAGCTCAGCAAGAATCTGAGGTATCGCCTTATCCACCAAGGAATCAATGTTCACGGCATCCACATACTGGTCGTCAATGAGGTGGAGCAGGTTGTTGAGTCGGTTGCTGCCACTATTGATGACGTTGAGTCGGTTGCCGGCGAAATGATTCGAAAAGAATGTACCGATGATGATGCCAATCACTACGCAGAGCGCCATGATGAAGGGCATGAATCGGTTGCTCTTATTCTTATTCATGTTCATAACTTACTAACTTTTAATATACTAACATTCCATTTCATCCGGATTCATGTATTCCACTTTAACCCCAGCCCTTTTGAGCAGGTCTATGCCATCCGTGAGACGGTACTTTTCGGCATAGACCACTCGCTTGATGCCCGACTGGATAATCAGCTTGGAGCATTCGATGCAAGGAGAGGCTGTGACATAGAGTGTACTTCCCTCACTGTTGTTGCTGCTGCGGGCCAGTTTGGTGATGGCATTGGCCTCGGCATGGAGAACGTATGGCTTGGTTACGTTGTTGTCCTCGCATACATTCTCGAATCCGCTGGGTGTACCGTTGTAGCCATCGCTGATAATCATCTTGTCTTTCACTACCAGTGCTCCCACCTGTCGGCGCTTGCAGTAGCTGTTTTCTGCCCAGATGCGCGCCATGCGAAGGTATCGCAGGTCAAGCTTCTGCTGTTTGGAAAGTTCGTTTGCCATCACTTTTTTATAATTTATAATTAATAATTTATAATTAATTCTTCTTGATTTCGTTGCGTTCGAGCAGGGCGTCGATGGTTGGCTCCTGTCCGCGGAATCGCTTGTAGAGCGTCATCGGATGCTCTGTACCACCCTTCGAGAGGATGTTGTCGCGGAAACTCTGGGCGGTTGCCTGGTCAAAGATACCATTCTTCTTGAATACGCTGAAGGCATCAGCATCGAGCACCTCTGCCCATTTGTAGCTGTAGTAGCCAGCTGCATATCCTCCTGCCATGATGTGGGAGAACTGTACGGTCATACAGGTATCCTGTCTCTGTGGCAGAACCATCGCCTTCTCCCATGCCTTCTTCTCGAATGGGATGATGTCGGCGGTGAATTCATCTTTCTTGGTGTAGTATGCCATGTCGAGCAAACCGAAACTTACCTGGCGCAGGCAGGCATAGGCTGCCATGAAGTTGCGGCTCTTCACGATGCGCTCAATGAGCTCCTCGGGCAATGGCTCGCCGGTCTCGTGATGGAAGGCAAAGGTGCGGAGAAAGTCTTTCTCTACCGCATAGTTCTCCATAAACTGAGATGGCAACTCTACGAAATCCCACCATACGTTGGTGCCTGAGAGGCTCTCGAAACGGGTGTTGGCAAACATGCCGTGAAGGCTATGGCCAAACTCGTGCAGGAAGGTCTCTACCTCGCCCAGGGTGAGGAGGGCTGGCTTCTCGGCTGTTGGCTTGGTGAAGTTCATCACCACGCTTACGTGTGGACGAACGTTAACGCCCTTATGGTCAATCCATTGTCCCTGGAATTCTGTCATCCAGGCACCGCCCTGCTTGCCCTTGCGAGGGAAGAAGTCGGCATAGAATACGGCGAGATAGCTGCCGTCCTTGTCGAATACCTCGTATGCCTTCACGTCTGGATGGTATACCGGAATATCCTTGTTCTCCTTGAAGGTGATGCCGTAGAGCTTGTTGGCAAGACCGAATACGCCGTCTATCACCTTGTCGAGTTGGAAGTATGGGCGGAGCATCTCTGCATCCAGGTTATACTTCTCCATCTGCAACTTGTGAGAATAGTATCCGAAATCCCATGGCTCCATCTCGAAGTCATCGCCTTCCAGTTTCTTGGCAAGTGCCTTCACCTCTTCTGTCTCTTCGATGGCTGTTGGCTTGTAGGCATTGATGAGGTCGTTCAGCAGTTTATACACATTCTCCGTTTTGCTTGCCATGCGGTGGCGGAGCACGTAGTCAGCGTAGGTCTCGAAGCCCAGGAGTTGAGCCAGTTCACGGCGCAGATTCACCAGCTTTTTGCATATTTCCAGGTTGTTCTGCTCGTTGTCGTGGGTGCAGACTGTGTTACGAGCCATATACATCTGCTTGCGCAGTTCGCGCTGGGTAGAGTAGGTCATGAATGGAGAATAGCTAGGATAGTCGAGTGTGAAAATCCAGCCTTCCTCATTCTTTTCCTTGGCTGTATGTTCAGCTGCAGCGATGGCTGTTTCTGGCAGACCTTCGAGCTGCGCCTTGTTTGTAATGTGAAGGGTGAACGCCTTGTTCTCCTTCAGCAGGTTCTGCGAGAACTGGAGGGTGAGCATGCTTGCATCCTCGGTGAGCTTGCGCAGTTTTTCCTTGCCTTCCTCGTCGAGGAGGGCACCGCTGCGTACGAATCCGTCGTAGCTGGTTTCGAGCAGCATCTTCTCTTCTGCATTCAGTTCACGGTTAGGATGGTCGTGAACAAACTTGATGCGCTCGAAGAGCTTCTTGTTCAATGTGATGTCGTTGGCATGTTTGGTGAGGATAGGGCTCATCTTCTGTGCCAGTTCCTCCATCTCGTCGCAGGTCTCGGCACTCATCATGCAAGAGAATACGTTAGACACTCTGCTTAAGAGGTCGTAATAGTGTTCGCCCTTTTCTGTATCAACACGGGCGATGGTGTTTTCGAACGTTGGCTCTGCCGGGTCGTTTACAATCTTGTTGGTTGCCTCGTCGTCGCGTCGTATACCTTCCATGAAAGCCTCCTCATAGTCGCCGAGCTGAATGCGGTCGAATGGGGCTGTATTGTGTGGGGTGCCGTATGGCAGGAAGAAAGGATTCTCTCTCTTCTCAATTTTTTTCTCGTTTATGGTTGTATCTTGCATTTTATTACTTTGAACTTGTTACTTTCAACTTTTAATTTTTAACAATGAGATTTTCCAATGATGGGATGACGATGATGCCTCGATAGAGTTTGATGAGTCCTTTTTTTTCCATCTCGTTGAGCGTATTCGATACATAGATTCGCTTCACGTTCATTTCTTCGGCGAGTCTGGTCATCTTGATACGGAAGGTCTTTTCGCCGGCTGGTCGGAGACAGTGACTTTCGAAGAAGCGGATGATGCGTTCTTCCAATGTCTTGGGAGGTACTCTGAAGAGTCGTCGCTCGCTCTTTTGTGTCTGCGTGGTGAGGATGTTGAGCTGGTTGATGCGGAATATCTCGTAATTATCGGATAGCTTCATCAATTCCTTTCTACTGAAACTCATGATGTTGCAGTCGTCACCGGCAATATAGGTATGTGTATAGTGCTGGTTGAATCCGAAGAAACGTTCCACCTGAAGCACCTCGGGTGCCTTGATGGTCTCCTCTATCTGATAACCGTGGTCGTCAGCCTCTGTAATGACTTTGATTTCACCCTTAATCAGGAAAATTATGTGCAGACAGGGTTCGCCTTCCTGGGCGATGACATGACTTTTTTTCAACTTTTGAAAGTAGAACTTGGTCGTGCCTGCAATCTCAAGAAGGTCGCAACGGGTCATTCCCAGGAATAGGGGAAGTCCCAAAAGACTGTCGTATAATCTCTTTTCCGGCATATCCTTATTTTGAATTTTGAGGTTCTAATATTTTCTTCAGGGATGGCGAATACCAGATTCTGTTATTGCCTTTGTGGTCTGCATAAATCAGATAAGCGCAGATTTCCGGATGTTTCTCCAGCACCTTCTTCGCCCCGTCCAATCCCATTACCATGAAAGAAGTGGCATAGGCATCGGCTGTGGCACAGTTTTTGGCAAGAACTGTGGCCGACAGGATGTTGTGCTGCACAGGATAACCCGTCTTCGGATCGATGGTGTGCGCATATTTCTTGCCGTTCTTATAGTAGAAGTTGCGATAGTTGCCGCTGGTAGCCATGGCGATGTCGCTCACGTTAACCACTTCCTGCAATTCCTGGTTGGTATTGAGCGAGTCGTCGGTTGGCTTGTTGATGCCGATGCGCCAAGGCACCTGCTTCTCGCTGTTGCCGCTCACCACGATTTCGCCACCAATCTCCACCATGAAGTTCTGGATGCCTTTCTTCTTCAGGAATTTTGCCACCACGTCGGTGCCGTAACCTTTGGCAATGGCAGAGCAGTCGAGCATGGTCTTGGGATTCTCCTTGCTCACGAAGCCATCCTTCAGGGCAACCTTGTGGAAGCCTACGATGGCACGAAGACTATCGATGGACTGCTTGGTAGGTGGATTGCCTGTCTTGAATCCGAATCCCCAGGCGTTGACCATCGGGGCAACGGTGATGTCGAAGGCTCCGTTGGTCTCGCCTGAAATCTTTTCGGCAAGTTGGAACACTTCCGTGAACATCTCGTTAACCTTCACCTTCTCGTTGCGGTTGACGCGGGAGATGATAGAGGTTTTGTTGAAGGGTGAAAGAGAGTTATCCACCTTCTGCAACTCAGCCTCAATCTCCTTCTGATAATCGGTGTCGCTCTGGTACGTGATGTGGTAGATGGTGCCGAACACCATGCCCTCATCCTTTTGATAAGGGGTGTTGTGCTGCTGGCGTATCACGTAGATGCTGCCCAATATCAGAATCAGCAGAAAGGGTATCTGCCATATCAGTTTCTTATTTTTCATTTCTTTCTCTATCTTTCTCTATATAATAAGGTGACTTATATATAATAGGTGACTTATATCTCCAGGGTAACGTTGAAGGTGCCGCCGAGTCGGGTGCCTCCCTGCTTGCCGAAGCCTGGCACATAGTAACTGTTGCCGATGTTGCCCTTCTTCTGGGTCAGCTTGCGCTTGTAGCGGAAACTCCAGCCCATGCGGACAGGTCCCCATATCTTGGCATCCACTCCGAACACGCCTTCCAGCCATTGGAAGTTGGCTGATACATCTTCTGCACCATAAGGAGCTTCGCCGCCCCAGACGGGATCACTTACCGGTGGAGCACTCACATCATATTTAAACGATGTGAAGCCATATCGGAATCCTCCGAAGAGACGGTAGTCATCGTGCTTGTTCTTGAGCAGGTTCCAGTCCACACCGATACGGAAGTATGGGGCACTGGTCTTGTAATTAATCCTGGTACTTTCGTCGCTGGCATCTGCCTTGCCGTAACCCAGCTCGAAGATAGGGTAGTACTTATCCTTCAGGTTGACGCGCAGCGATGCCTCATACTGACCGTAGTCGCTCACCATCAACTGCACCGGACCGATGATATCTACGCCTACTGTCATGCCGCGAAACAGAGGGATGGTATCTTCGGTTACAGCATCCATCTTCTTCTGCTGATTCTGGGCATGGGCAGTAACCCCACCCATCAGCAGCAGGAATATCACTGCCGCGAGAAGCTTAGTGGCGGTTGCCGAAATAGATATAGAAATGCGCTTTGGATGCATCATAATTTACCTCTTTTTTGTTGATGACTATCGAGTCGATGAAATGGCGCGTGGTCTGCACACCGGTGATGGTGTGGAAGAACGACGGACTGCAATCCACCGATTCGAAATGCGAAAAGTTCTCCTTCTTCACGGTCACGGTATCTTTCCATACCTTGTGGTCGCGGTTTCTGATTTCGAAGTAGAACACGTCCTCGGGCTGCTGGTAGCTCATGGGCAGGATGAAACTGTCTACGTTCACATCCCTGTTGATGAGTACGCTGTCCTGGCCTTCGGTCTTGGTGGTTGAGATGGTCATGGTGTCGGCGAGTGTGGTGACGTTGCCCATCAGCTTATATTTCGTATAAGTGGTGTTGTTGAGCGGGCAGTCGATGGATGAGCATCCAGCCACAATCATCATCGCCATCATGACGAGAACCATTGGTATTATTTTCCGCATCTTATTTCCTTTTCTATTTGATAATCGTTACGGTTTGGATTTTGGCGGCTGATGAGGTCACCCAGGAATCCCGCCAGGAAGAACTGACTGCCCAGTACCATCGCAATGAGGGCGATGAAGAAGTAGGGCGAGTCGGTGATGAGGTGACCGTATACGCCGTTGTGCAGGTCGATAATCTTGTCGATGCCGAGTCCGATGAGCGAGAGGAAGGCGATGAAGAACACCACGCTGCCCAGGAATCCGAATACGTGCATTGGCTTCTTGCCGAAGTTGCTGAGGAACCAGAGGGTCATCAGGTCGAGATAACCGTTGACGAAGCGGTTCCAGCCCATGAACTTGGAGGTGCCGAACTTGCGTGCCTGGTGGTGTACCGGCTTTTCGCCAATCTTGGCGAATCCTGCGTTCTTGGCAAGATATGGAATGTAGCGGTGCATCTCGCCATATACCTCGATGTTCTTCACCACGTCGCGTCGATAGGCCTTCAGTCCGCAGTTGAAGTCGTGCAGGTTGTGGATGCCGCTCACCTTGCGTGCCGTGGCATTGAAGAGCTTGGTAGGGATGGTCTTGCTCAGCGGGTCACCCTGCTTGCGGTTCTGCTTGTAGCCTGATACCAGGTCGTAACCTTCCTTGGTGATCATCTGGTAGAGTCCCGGAATTTCATCCGGTGAATCCTGCAGGTCGGCGTCCATGGTGATGACCACGTCGCCCTGTGCCTCCTTGAATCCGCAGTAGAGTGCCGGGCTCTTGCCGTAGTTTCTGCGGAACTTGATACCCTTCACCTGCTCGTTCTTCTCGGCAAGTTCTTCTATAACGTCCCATGAACGGTCGGTAGAACCGTCGTTCACGAAGATAACCTCGTATGTGAAATCGTTGGCGTTCATCACTCGCTTGATCCAGGCGAAGAGTTCTGGCAACGATTCTTCCTCGTTGAAAAGAGGAACGATAACTGAAATATCCATTTTCTTATATTGATGTTATTGATATTTTCTTATTTGATGTTAATGCGATTGCTGTTTTGCAGTCTTCAGCTTCTTTGCCATGAGACCTGCGATGATAGGGCTCAGTACGGCTCCTGTCACCAGGTCGGTGATCATGAACATGGATGCCCACGCAATTGGCTTCATCATCGAGATGGCATCGAGGAGCATCTTTGATTCCTCAGCCGTCAGCTGGTAGACCTGTGCCAATGTCTGATAGTTTTCCTGGAGCTGGCTCATGAACATGCCAGTGTCCATGAAGCGGAACCACAGGTATTGCGTGATGGTGAGCAAGAGGGTGGCATAGAAGAATGTCTGGATGCAATAGTACAGTCCGTGGCGGAAGGAGATGTGCCCGCCTCTCACCTGGTCGCGGAAGATTCTCAATCGCTTGGCCACGATGAAAGGGGTGGCAACGATGAGCAGGTTGGAAAGCAAGCCCAGGATGTGGTATTTGGGCTCCACAGCCAGCATGGTGCAAACAAAACTGATGACCCATACGGTGCCGAGGATGGTACCATCTTGACGGGCAAAAGCTTTGGTCTGTTTAATCTTGCCAGTATCGATGACGTAGATCTTCGGCTTCTGCTCCTGTCCGTTCATCTTCTTTTCTTCTTGATTCTCTTTATTATCTGTATTCATATTTTTATTTGTATTTTCTACTAATCTAATATTCAATTTGCAAAAATACAACTTTTTTATTATATAAGGTGTAAAGGGGGAGAATATTTATATATAATTAAAGATAGAACGCCCTGAATGACAGAAATATTTTTGTTTATTATGTCTTGGGGTGAGATTCTGTTCCTTGCAGGGAGATTCAACGCCTTGCTGTGACGAGGATGTAAAGGGATGAAAAACAAAAAAAGGAACCTTCTGAAAGAAGATTCCTTTTTGAGCCTCTTGTCGGATTCGAACCAACGACCCCGAGATTACAAATCACGTGCTCTGGCCAACTGAGCTAAAGAGGCGGGTGGACAAGCGATTCATATCGCACCGCTACAACCAAGTACCCTTGCTATGTTCCCATCCTGGGGGATTCCGAGGGAGCTGGTCGTATGAGACTTGTCCGTCTCATATACTTGAAAGCGGTTATTGCTTTTAAGCGAGTGCAAAATTACTGCTTTTTTCTGAACCTGCCAAATCTTTTGCCGAAAAAGTTTTGAATGTTAACGTTTATTTAGAAAAAGGAGATAGAAATCTGCCTCCTTTTTCCTGTTTCACCTTAATTATATAGAGGAAAAAGCAAATGAATTCTTTACTCTTCATTCTTCGTTTTTCACTTAAAAGTCCACAACCGTGATTCCTGCACCGCCAAACTGCACATGCTCATCGGCATAATGCGTAACATTCGGAACGCTGCTCAGATACTGGCGGATTAACTGGCGAAGGATACCATTGCCCTTTCCATGCAGAATTCTGACTCGTGGCATACCCACCAGGATGGCATCGTCAATGAAATACTGCACGGCATTCAGAGCCTCATCACCACGCATGCCTCTCACGTCCAGATCCTGATGGAAGTTGGTCTTGTGGGCATCGATGGTCTTGCGGGTCTCCTTGCTGATGCCGTAAGATGCCAGATTCTCCTTGCGCTCCTCGGTCTTATCCACATTCTCCACGGTAGCCGTGGCGTGCTCCAGTCGGTTGAGTCGCATCTTGGTTCTCATGCCTCCGAAAACGGCTGTGGCTGTATCGCCACTGATGCTCTCCACCTTTCCGATGGTGGTCAGGCCCTTGATGCGCACGGTATCGCCCACCTGAATCTCGCGCTTGCTGTCAGCCTGCACCTTGTTCTGGGCATTGCGCAGGGCAGCCGCAGCCTTCTCCTGGTTCTCCTTCTTCTCAGCCTGTCGCTTGGCATGGCGCTCCTTGCGCTGCTGAATCTGGGCTATCTTCTTGGCTATCTTGTCATCCGATTCCTTGGTGTCAATCTCCTGAACCTCCTGCTTGAAGGCATCAAGCTCCTGGCGGATGCGGCGGGTTTCCTCCTTCTCCGCCTGACTTTCTCGAATCTCTCGGATGGCATTCTCTATCTTCTTGTTGCTCTCCTTCAAGAGTTCGGCAGCCTCCTCCTTCGCCTTCTTGAGGATAGCCTTTCTGCTTCGCTCGATGTCCTCGATGTCGCTCTCATACTTGGAGATGGTTTTTTCCATATCCTTCTCGCGCTGATGGATATTCTGGCGCTTGTTCTCCCAGTATCGCTTGTCGCGGACGATGTCTTGCAGATACTTGTCGCTCTGGATGTATTCTGAGCCCACTATATCCGAAGCCTCCTTGATTACCTCTTCCGGCAATCCGATCTTTCTCGCAATTTCGATGGCGAAGGAAGAGCCTGGTCTGCCGATGGCAAGCTGGAAGAGGGCCTTCATCTCGTGGCGGTCGTAAAGCATCGCGCCGTTTACCACGCCCTCGTGACTATCAGCAAAATGCTTCAAGTTCTGATAGTGGGTGGTGATGACGCCGTAAGCCTGCTGCTTGCAGAACTTGTCGAGCACGGCCTCGGCGATGGCTCCACCGATGCCCGGTTCGGTACCGGTACCAAACTCATCTATCAGTATGATGGTGTCGCCATTGGCTGCCTTCATCATGTTCTTCATGTTCAGAAGATGGGAAGAGTAGGTACTCAGGTCGTTTTCCAGACTCTGCTCGTCGCCGATATCAATCATGATGTTCTGGAAGACACCCGTCTTCGAACGCTCGCTCACCGGGATACTCAATCCGCATTGCAGCATATACTGAAGCAAACCTACAGTCTTCAGGCACACCGACTTACCACCGGCGTTAGGACCCGAGATGATGAGGATGCGCTTGTCTTGCGTCAGGGTGATATCAAGCGGCACCACCTTTTCGTTTTTCTTCTGCAGTGACAACTGGAGCAATGGGTGGATGGCACGGATCCAGTCTACGTGTGGATGGTCGGCCACTTCCGGCTCTATCGCCTTGAACACATCGGCAATTTTCTGCTTCGCCTGAATCAGGTCGATGATGGCGAGGAATCGGTAGCTCTCCAGGATTTCCTTGGAGAATGGGCGCACCTTGTTGGTGAAATCGGTGAGGATGCGGATAATCTCCTTTCTTTCCTCGCCTTCCAGCTCGCGCACCCGGTTGTTGGCTTCCACCACCTCGGTTGGTTCTATGAACACGGTCTTACCGGTGGCACTCTCGTCGTGAACGATACCCTTGATTCTTCGCTTCAAGGTAGGGATTACTGGGATAACCAGTCGGCCGTCGCGCAGGGTAGGGGTTACGTCTTTCTCTACCACGCCCTCGCTCTGGGCAGCTCGCAATATGCTGTAGAGGGTGCGTGAAATGCTTCCTTCGGTCTTCGCCAGTTCTCGTCGAATCTGGAGGAGTTCGGGGGTAGCATTGTCTCGTATCTTACCGAATTTGTCGAGAATCTGGTCGATGCGCTGAATCAGTTGCGGGAAGGTCATCACGTCTTTCGAAAGACGGTGGAGGGCAGGGTAGGGATATTTCTTTTCTCTACGCCATCCATCTTCCTGTTCGGCGTGAGCATCGTCTTCATCGCTGTGGTTCAGAATCTTCACCATGCCGGCGATGGTGGCGAGCGACCGTCTCAGGTCAAACAGTTCGTCCTCTTCCAGGTGGGTATTTTCCACACGGATACGGAGGATGCTCTCTCTTACGTCATAGAAATATTGCAGGGGGAAGTCTTCCACTTCCTCCATCAGTCGTCTGAACTCACGCACCTGCATGAGCCACTCATTCACCTGTTCTGCGTCGCTGCTGAAAGCCATCTTGTCCACCTGTTCCTTGCCGAGTGGCGATAGGCATCTTTCGCGCAGCATTTTTCGGATTTCGTTGAATCCTATCTTGTTTTCAAAATTATCTGGATAAATCATGGGTGCAAAATTACAACTATTTTGGCTAACTACCAAACATTTGAGCCATTAAGTGTATTTTTTCACATGGCCTGCGATAGGCATTTTCTTACGTTAGTAAGATATTCTGCCCAGTCGGCATCCTGTCGGCGGTTCCAAATATCCCCCAGGAAGGCTGCGCCGCCGAAGTTCCAGATTCGCAGTTGTGGGATGAATTGCGGAATAACGCCACCTAGGGCAATCACCTTTTCGTTGATGATGCCGTTGTTGCCGGCATCCTCCAAATCCTTGTTTGAAAAGCAATGCTTGTAGCCTTTTTTGGAGATGCTATCGAAGATAGGACTGAGAAAAACGTAGCTGAAAACTGCTTCTTTCTGTGCCTCTGTTACCTCCTCGAAACTGTGGCAGGAGCGGGACAGACTTCCCTGGAAGCCATCTGGTACTTGATGGTTTCGGCGATTCAGATGGATGCCGTGGAGATGATATTTCCCGCAGAGCGAAAAGTGGTCGTGAACCACGATTCCCGGATACCATTTCGGGTTGATTTCCTGCAGCAGTCGCTCGCAGTCTTCGATGCAGGAATCAGGCTTGCGCAGATGCAGCAAGTCGAGTCCTGCCTCGAAGAGCTGGTTGATGTAGTTTGCCTCATTCTCTATGAAATCAGGCATGGTAATAACAATCCACTTCATGATTATTTAAAGAATAGGGCTTTCGGTTCGTAGAAATGGTTCACAGGTCCATGTCCTTCTCCAATCTTTACGTCTTTTCCGGCAAGGATGGCGCCCGAAAGATAGGTCTTCGCCATTGCAATAGCGGTATTCATATCCATTTCTCGGGTCAGATAAGAGGTGATTGCCGAGGATAGGGTGCAGCCGGTGCCGTGGGTGTTTCGGGTATCAATGTTCATGCCGCGATAGCTGGTAATGAGTTTTCCATCTTCGAAGAGATAGTCAATCTTCTCGTTTCCTTCGAAGTGTCCGCCCTTGATGAGTACGTATTTGCATCCCAGCTTACTGATGGCTGAGGCTGCGTTCTTGATATCTTCCTCATTCTGAATCTTGATGCCGGCAAGAATCTCTGTTTCCGGAATGTTGGGGGTGAGCAGGGTGGCAAGCGGCAGCAGGTTGTGGATGAAGACATCGAGGGCATCCTCCTGCATCAGTCGGCATCCGCTGGTAGATACCATCACGGGGTCGATAACGAGATGCTGGAACTGGTCTTCGTATTTCTTGAGGGTTTCGGTGATGGCACGGATGGTATCGCAGTCGTTCACCATTCCTATCTTGATGGCATCGGGATGTATGTCATCCATCACTGCTTCAATCTGTCCCTTCACGATTTCCGGCTCTACATTCTGTATGCCATATACTCCCTTGGTGTTCTGCACGGTGATGGCTGTGATGGCCGAACTGGCATAAACGCCCAAGGCCGACATCGTCTTGATGTCTGCCTGGATGCCGGCTCCTCCGCAACTGTCGGATCCGGCAATAGTCAATGCTGTATAGTATTTCATATCTTCTTTATCTTTATCCTTTTTATCCTTGATTTACTTATTTATCCTTGATTTACTTCTTTATCTTTGATTATTCTTCTAATCCTTGATTCATCTAAAATCTGTTGGCAAAGATACGTTGTTTTTTTGTAAACTCCAAATAATTGGGTGCCGAGTAGTTGCAATTGGGTAAAAATCCCGTTTTTTATGCGGCTTCCGTAACTTTTTAGATTGTTTTTCACTCATTGCCCAATTCGTGTAGTGTTTTGGGCACTCGTTGCCCGTATAATGGGCACTATGTGCCCAAAGCCTGGTCTCTCGATGCCCAGGCTTTGGTCTCTCGATGCCCAGGCTTTGTTCACTGAGTGCTCACACCTTGTTCACAGAGTGCTCAGGCTTTGGTCATTCATTTGTTATTTTGACTTTTCCTGGTAAGCGGCTCCGCGTTTATACCATTGTAGTCTTCTCATTTGTTCGTACCTTTGC
>ONZR01000043.1_pt1 | contig 68858 bp, 56 predicted proteins | sample 1671691 | NCBI WGS metagenome assembly ONZR01 (sample SAMN06348182, study PRJEB24527) | human gut metagenome | biome: human gut; feature: ankylosing spondylitis patient; material: feces | host: Homo sapiens | place: China | collected 2015-10 | reverse complement strand
TTTGTTGCTCAGGAACTTATAAATAAAGTTAAATTATAGTGTTGCGGAATTAAGGATCGTTAATATTTTCAACGACAAAGTCTATTTTGCCTTTTTTGTCCTCACGTACAGCTATGTCATAAACTTTATCATGAACCTTTAAAGTTCCTCTTACGTTGTCCTTTTCTCCTACAAGTTTATAATTACCTATTGTTTGTAAGAAAGAAGTTATTTCTAATTTGGGTGACTTCACTACTGCATGGAATACGGGAAGAGTGCTTTTAAACATTATAAATGAATCTCTATCTATTAGATTTCCACTTGCTCGTCTTTTCCAACCTCCATCTCCGACATAGTCGTGAATATCTTTTACACCAGCCTTTCTTGAAATAGCTTCTATTCTATCTTTAAAAGGTTGCAAATCATTTGCATAATGAACCCTTGCAATCATTTCATTCCACTCATTACCAAATGGACATATTAAACAACCAACTCTTGTCATGCCCTGCCGGTATGCAGGATTTATAGGCAAATGGTATTTCCATATGTACAAGAATATCTCAACAGAGGACCAATTAAGTATAGGACGAGCATTTATAACAGTATCATGTTTTACTCCTTTACCTATACGTCCATAGTTGGAACGCCGCGTGCTTTCTTCTGCTCTGACGCCATCAAATGTTAATACACGAGCTTGCTTATTATCTTTAGTTTTAAGCAATCTATACAATGGAGCTGTCTTCATTACTGCACAACACCAACGATGATCATTACTCGGTGTTCCTATCTTATCCCAATAGTTCAGTACACTCTCATGGTTTCTTGCAGTTGAGAATTTGAGATCAGGATACAGTTCCTTATAATACCTTTGCACCTCGTCATACAGTGTGAGTGATGGAGGCAATTCATAGCCCGTATCGCTATAGATTACTTCAAAGTCAGTGCTTGGTATTGCTCGTGTGCAGAGGTCAAGCACAACTTGCGAATCTTTTCCTCCAGAGAAAGATGCAAGGAAGCGGTCGATTTTCGTTGTTTGATATATTCGTTTTCCTTGCTTTTCAGCCTCAGTAAGGGGAACGATATCAAACGAGTCGCAGTCTTCCTTCACAATAGCCATCTTTGTCTTTGTGCGCTTCTCTGCACGTTGAGCCAACGCTTCATAATCGAGTTGATTAGCTGCTACGTTCTTTACGCTCTTACGTGCTCCAGCATACTGCTCGTATGTCTCATGAATGAATTCTAAAGCTTCACTTTCGAGCAAAAACATATATTCCTTTGTGCGTTCAAGCATCATAGGCACATCTACTGGTTCAAGAGCAAGACGCTCTTTGCCAGGTTGAAATATTATTGTAGCATCATCATAGATGTTTGCACCCTTAGCTTCAAACACCATTTCACCACGATACCAATACTGTTTGTTCACAGCCCAAAGCAACGGAAATTCACAGTGAGGGTATGTCCATCCCAAATCATTGAGATGGAGCAGATCAAGTTCTTCAAAGAACACGGGGCGTGGGGAAATACCAAGGGTGCCATCCACAATGCGTGAATGGAGCAATACTCCTCCCGTTTCTTTATCCCATGTTATTTTATACATTTGGTTTCAGCGTTTATAGTTAGTCTTAAAACATTTACCTTTCATCTCATTTTTCGTTGTTCCGTTTCATGCTTGAAATAGGGGTATACAAAAAATGAGCGTCCGACAAACGCTCCTTTCCTTAATGGTTTGCAAAGATAACGTTTTTTTCCTTGACTATATAATAAATATGTGTTTTTTTCCTTATAACTACTAAAAATGCATATTAACTTGAACTATGGTGTTGCACACGATTGCTCGTTTACTTCCCCCTCGCGTGCGTGGCACACCTTTTGCCCTGACACGATATTTGTCGGTTTGACCGCTCAAGAGTGCGCGGAAAATCAGAAAACAAATTGTGGGTGCATTTTTCGCGAGTTTTGGAGGGGTTGAAAGGACGAGAAATGTAACGTACTGATATTTAATCGGTTGTGGCGTTATCTCCTAAAAACAAGTACTATTGTGGCACTTGCACCGAGTACTCGTGCTGCTAAACTCCAGTACTCGCAGCGCTAAACTCCAGTACTCGCGCTGCGAGTACTGGGTAGAAGTGGCACTTAGGGTGGATGAAAATGGCACTTGCACCCGACGAAAGTGGCATTTGGGGTGGGCAAAAGTGGCACTTGCACACCGAAAAACTACATTTTTGTGGTTTTCAAGGCGAACAGCGAGGGCGAAAATGCGCTGTCTACTATGCTTTTTTCTCCAGAATGGGTGTTCAGGCCGAGGGTGCTTGAACAATATTTGCATTGCAAGTTACGGGGTTGGCGCAAAGTTTTTCACAACAAATTTGATGAGCGTTGACCTCCTACAGAACACGCCGAAGACACGGAAGCCGATTGCTGAGAGAACCTCCCACAAATGCCACGGAACGCACAGAACCTTCTTGCAGAGAAAGGACTCCCACGGATGGCACGGATGAACACAGATACTTAGGGTGCGCTGTTCTCCCACAGAATACACAGAATACACAGAATTTGGCAGCGTGGGTATGGCAGGGATGCCATACCCTCCTAATCTGTGAACATCCGTGCTCATCTGTGGGAGGCTCTTCTCTGCCAGAAGGTTCCGTGTGTTCCGTGCGTTCTGCGGGAATATCTTTTCTCCCACGGATGGCACGGATGAACACAGATTGTTATGGTGCGCTGTTCTCCCACAGAATTCACAGAATACACAGAATTTGGCAGCGTGGGTATGGCAGGGATGCCATACCCTCCTAATCTGTGAACATCCGTGCTCATCTGTGGGAGGCTCTTCTCTGCCAGAAGGTTCCGTGTGTTCCGTGCGTTCTGCGGGAATATCTTTTCTCCCACGGATGGCACGGATGAACACAGATGGTTGGGGTGCGCTGTTCTCCCACGGAATTCACAGAATACACAGAATTGGGCAGCGTGGGTATGGCAGGGATGCCATACCCTCCTAATCTGTGAACATCTGTGTTCATCTGTGGGAGGCTCTTCTCTACCAGAAGGTTCCGTGTGTGCGTTCTGCGGGAATATCTTTTCTCCTACGGATGGTACGGATTGACACAGATGGTTGGGGTGCGCTGTTCTCCCACAGAATTCACAGAATACACAGAATTTGGCAGCGTGGGTATGGCAGGGATGCCATACCCTCCTAATCTGTGAACATCCGTGCTCATCTGTGGGAGGCTCTTCTCTGCCAGAAGGTTCTGTGCGTTCCGTGCGTTCTGTGGGAATATCTTTTCTTCCACGGATTTCTCCTTAGGAGGGTATGGCATCTTGCCATACCCACGCCACCTGCTATGGGATATTATCCCACAGAATACGCCGAATTCACAGAACCTCCTGCAGAGAAAAGCCTCCCACGGATTTCACAGATTTACACAGATACTTAGGGTGCGCTGTTCTCCCACAGAATTCACAGAATACACAGAATTTGGCAGCGTGGGTATGGCAGGGATGCCATACCCTCCTAATCTGTGAACATCCGTGCTCATCTGTGGGAGGCTCTTCTCTGCCAGAAGGTTCTGTGCGTTCTGTGGGAGAACACCGCAGCTTGGTTGGTGCATCAGAGACTGCTACACCCTACTGAATGACTACGGCAGGAACTGAAAGTAGCTGCGTGGTATGGGCAAGATGCCCATACCTCCTACTTTTTACTCTTTTACTTTTTTACTTTTCAACGCTTTGCGCAATTGTTTGGAATAGTTTTAGTAACTTTGCATATAGAGAAAACAAACTCTGAACATTGAGAGTAAAAACAAACATCATCATGCAATACACCATAACTGCACCCCAGACAATTAACGCTACAATCGCTCTGCCGGCATCGAAGAGCATCAGCAACCGCGCGCTCATCATTCATGCGCTGTCGTGCGGCGACATCCTGCCGCAGAACCTCTCGGTGTGCGACGACACGGAGGTGATTATCGACGCGATGCAACGCCGCCCGTACGAGATAGACATCAATGGGGCGGGCACGGCGATGCGTTTCCTCACGGCTTACCTCGCTGCCACGCCGGGCGAACACGTGCTCACGGGCACCGACCGCATGAAGCAACGCCCGATAGGCATCCTCGTAAACGCGCTGCGATACCTGGGTGCCGACATCGAATACTTGGGCGAGGAGGGCTATCCACCGCTGCGCATCAAGGGGCGCACGCTGGAGGGCGGATACATCGAGGTGGCGGGCAACATCAGCTCGCAGTATATCTCGGCACTACTGATGATTGCGCCGACGCTGAAGAACGGATTGCAACTGCGCATCACGGACGGTGCTATCTCGCGCCCGTATATCGACCTCACGCTGTGGATGATGCGCGAGTACGGGGCGGATGCCGACTGGAGCGACGCCGACACCATCACGGTGAACGCGAAGCCGTACGCGAGTCGCGAGTACACGATAGAGAGCGACTGGAGTGCGGCGGCTTACTGGTACGAGATGCTGGCGCTGCGGGGGAACGACGAGTCGGAGGTGCGCTTCAATGGTCTCATGGACGCGTCGCGTCAGGGCGACTCCATCGTGAAGTATATCTTCTCGCTGCTGGGCGTGAAGACGCGCTTCGTGCAGGTGGAGGGCGAGCAGTTCCCGACGGTCTGCATAAAGAGTCACCCGTGTATGCTGCCCCGCCTCGACTACGACTTCAGTAGTGTGCCCGACCTGGCGCAGCCGGTGGTGGTGACGTGCGCGCTGCGCGGCATCCCGTTCCGCTTCACGGGGTTGGCTACGCTGCGCATCAAGGAGACCGACCGCATCGAGGCACTGAAGCGCGAGCTGCGCAAGCTGGGCTTCGTGCTGCGCGACGAGAACGGCGACACGCTCGTCTGGGACGGCACGCGCTGCGAGCCGACATTAGAGCCTATCGACACCTACGACGACCACCGCATGGCGATGGCGTTCGCACCGGCTGCCATCGTGTTCCCTGGGCTGCGCATCAACGAGCCGCAGGTGGTGACGAAGTCGTACCCACAGTACTGGGAGGACATGCAGAAGGCTGGGTTCGAGGTGAAAGGGTGAGATTTGCGCACTACTTCCGTGGATTACGCCAGGGGGTGCAGCTGTCTCTGCTGCACCAACCGAACAAGCGGTAAAGAAGCTCCCACGGAATGCACCGAATACACAGAACCTCTTGTTGAGTGTATTCTCCCACAGATTACACGGATGCGCATAGATGTAGGAGGGTATGGCATCCCTGCCATACCCACGCTGCCAGCCCAGGGGGTGCAGATGTGTAAATCTGTGAAATCCGTGGGAGAAAAGATATTCCCACAGAACGCACGGAACGCACAGAAACTTCTGGCTGAGAAGAGCCTCCCACAGATGAGCACGGAACTCACAGAACTTCTGGCAGAGAAGAGTCTCCCACAGATGGCACGGATGTTCACAGATGTAGGAGGGTATGGCATCCCTGCCATACCCACGCTGCCAAATTCTGTGAATTCTGTGAATTCTGTGGGAGAACAGCGCACTCTAAGCATCTGTGTAAATCTGTGAAATCCGTGGAAGAAAAGATTTTCCGCAGAACGCACGGAACACACGGAACCTTCTGGCAGAGAAGAGCCTCCCACAGATGAGCACGGATGTTCACAGATTAGGAGGGTATGGCATCCCTGCCATACCCACGCTGCCAAATTCTGTGTATTCTGTGAATTCTGTGGGAGAACAGCGCACCCTAAGTATCTGTGTAAATCTGTGAAATCCGTGGGAGGCTCTTCTCTGCAGGAGGTTCTGTGAATTCTGTGAATTCTGTGGGAGAACAGCGCACCCTAACATCTGTGCAGATCTGTGAAATCCGTGGGAGGACATCTCAGCAGGAGGTTCTGTGAATTCGGCGTATTCCGTGGGAGAATATCCCATAGCAGGCGGCGTGGGTATGGCAAGATGCCATACCCTCCTAAGGAGGAATCTGCGGGAGGACACCTAATAAAACTTTGAAGAGAATATGATAATATTAGTGATTTCGATAATTGTGCTCGGCATCATCGCCGCACTGATCGCCAAGCTGAGCAAGCACGACGGCGAGGAGAAGATAACCGTGGTGGAGACTTGCGCCACATGCAACGGCACTAACGACAAGTGCGAGCAGGACTGCATGATGGAAGCCGCCACGAAGGACATCGTCTACTACGACGACGAGGAGCTCGACGCGTTCAGCGGACGCCCGTCAGACAGCTACACCGACGAGGAGGTGGAGCAGTTCAGCGAGGTGCTCTACACCATGCGCCACGAGGAGATAGCCGACTGGTGCCGCAGTCTGACACTGCGCGGTATCAACCTGCCCGACCAGATAAAGGACGAAACATTCATGCTCAGGGAGGGTTAAGGCAATAAAACGCCACAAACAGAGTTATTTATACGTGAAACTATTTAAGACAAGACATATTGTACCCATCCTTCTCGCAGCTGTATTGGTGGTTGCGACAGGATGCTCTACGCAGAAAAACACCGCGCGCACACGCTGGTGGCACTCGTTCAAGGCGCGTTATAACACTTATTATAACGGCTCGTTGGCGTATATCGATGCCTCATTAGAGAAGGAGGAAGGCAACAAGGACAACTTCACCGAGCTTATTCCGCTCTACACCGTGAGCAACAAGAACAGCCGAGAGATAGGCAAGTCGAACTACGACCGCGCCATCGAGAAGTGTCAGAAGACCATCAAGCTGCACAGCATAAAGCGCCGACCGCAGTGGACAAAGCAGCGCAAGAAGACGGCGAAGGACTTGGAGTGGCTCTCGCGCCGCGAGTACAACCCGTTCCTTTGGAAGGCGTGGTTGCTCATGGGACGCTCGCAGTTCTACAAGGGAGCGTTCGACGAGGCAGCTGCCACGTTCAACTATATGAGCCGACTGTACCAGACGCAGCCAGCCATCTACGCCAAGTCGAGAGCGTGGCTCGCCAAATGCTACATCGAGGAGGGTTGGCTCTACGATGCCGAGGACGTGATACGCAATATGCAGCGCGACTCCATCCACTGGTCGGCACGCAAGGAGTGGGACTACACCTACGCCGACTACTACATACACACGGGCGAATACGAGAAAGCTATACCCCACCTGCGCAACGTCATCAAGCACGAGATGCGACGCAAGCAGCGCGCACGCGAGTGGTTCCTCATGGGACAGATGCAGGCAGCGTTGGGCAACAACGTGGAGGCGATGAAGGCGTTCAAGCACGTGACGAAGCTCAACCCACCCTACGAGCTGGAGTTCAACGCACGCATCTGCATGACGGAGGTGATGTCCGTAGGTCAGTCGAAGAAGATGATTGGCAGGCTGAAGCGTATGGCACGCTCGGACAAGAACAAGGAATATCTCGACCAGGTGTACTACGCCATCGGCAACATATACCTCGCACAGAGCGACACCGCACAAGCCATCAACGCTTACGAGCGCGGAGCGGCTAAAGCCACGCGCTCGGGCATAGAGAAGGGCGTGCTGCTGCTGAAGCTCGGCGATATCTACTGGGACAAGGAGCGCTACAACGACGCGCAACGCTGCTACGGTCAAGCCATCGGTATGCTCGACAAGGAGCGTAAGGACTACGAGGAGCTGTCGAACCGCTCGAAGATTCTGGACGACCTCGTGCCATACACCGACGCCATACACCTGCAGGACTCACTGCAGTCGCTCGCCAAGATGAGCGAGAGCGACCGCAACGCTGCCATCGACCGCACTATCGAGGCACTGAAGAAGAAGGAGAAGGAGGAACGCCGACTGCAGGCAGAGCAGGACGCGCAGAACCAGATGAACGGCGGCAACGACATGGCGCAGAACAATCAGTTCGGCAACAACACGACGATGCCGAACCAGCAGAACCAGCAGAACCAGCGCAACGCGCAGTGGTACTTCTACAACCAAATGGCGGTGAGCCAGGGTAAGGCGGCGTTCCAGAAACAATGGGGCAAGCGCGAGAATGTGGACGACTGGCAGCGCGTGAACAAGACGGTGGTGGCGTTCCAGACCGACGAGCCGGAACTCACCGAGGAGCAGCAGGACTCCATAGCGCAAGCGGAAGCCATAGCCGACTCGCTCGCACTCATCGCCGACAGCGCACAGAACGACCCACACAAACGCGAGTACTACATGGCGCAGATACCGTTTACGGAGGAGCAGGTGGCTGCGAGCAACAACATCATCGCCGAAGGACTCTACAACTCGGGCGTCATCTTCAAGGACAAGCTCGACAACCTACCGCGAAGCGAGAAGCAGTTCATGCGACTCATCGGCGGCGACTATCCCAACTTTGAGAAGAAGGCGGAGGCTTACTATCACCTCTACCTATTATATATGCGCAAGGGCGACCGACAGACCGCCGACTCGTACGTGGCACGACTCAAGCAGGAGTACCCCGAGAGCGAGTGGACAACACTGCTCACCGACCCCAACTTCGTGGAGAACGCGCGCCTCGGCGTGCACCTCGAAGACTCGCTGTACGCCGCTACCTACGACGCGTTCAAGGCAGCGCGCTACAAGGAGGTGCGCGGCAATGTCAGCGTGTCCGAACAGCGGTTCCCGTTGGGTGCCAACCGCGACAAGTTCCTCTTCATCGGTGGTCTGGGCAAGCTGAACGACGGCGACTACGAGGGCTGCATCGACGACCTGAACACGGTGGTGAAGAAGTATCCGCAAAGCCCTATAGCCGTAATGGCAGGCATGATAGTGAAGGGCGTGAACGAGGGACGACAGCTGCAAGGCGGCAAGTTCGACCTCGAGAACATCTGGGAGCGACGCTCGCAGGTGCTCAACGAAAGCGACTCGACGGCGGTGCGCGAGTTCTCTAACGACCGCAACGCTGCGTTCATATACATGATTGCGTACCAATCCGACTCGATAGACGCCAACCGTATGCTCTTCGAGCTGGCTCGCTACAACTTCACATCGTTCATGGTGCGCAACTTCGACATAGAGGTGGAGCAGGCGGACGGACTGAACCGTATGCTCGTGAAGGGCTTCCGCAACTACGACGAGGCACTGCAGTACGCACGTCAGCTGCAGGAACAGAAGCAACTGATGAAGCTCGTGGGCAAGAGTAGACAAATCATAATCAGCGACGTGAACCTGCCGCTGCTCGGCAAGCAGTTCAGCTACGCCGACTACGCCGAGTTCTACGAGAAGAACTTTGCTCCGCTGAAGATAGCAACGGAGGATCTGCTCGACATTCCGGAAGAACCAGTCGTTGAGCCAGACGAACAGAAGACAGCAAAGCAGCGCGACGACTTCGAGGAGGAGCCTGCGAACAACCAGAACACTACGAACACATTCTTCGACGAAGAGCCTCAACCTGCGGAAGAGCCGTCGACTGAGGGGGGCGTGGTGAACATCGAGGAGGAACAACCTCAGGAGTCTGCAACGACTGTCGTTGAGGAACCGAAGCCGGAGGCTAAGGAGGAGTCTGCAACGACTGTCGTTGAGGAACCGAAGCCGGAGGTCAAGGAGGAGTCTGCAACGACTGTCGTTGAGGAACCGAAGCCGGAGGTTAAGGAGGAGTCTGCAACGACTGTTGTAGAGGAACCTAAGCCGGAGGTTAAGAAAGAGCCCAAGCCGATAGTAAAGGAAGAGCCCAAGCAGTTGGAGGACGACTTCTACTTCGGCGAAGATCCTCAGCCCAAGCAAGGCACGCCGAGCAAGAAGCAGAACAACAAGCAGACGGAGAGCTACGACGACGATGAGTATTACGACCTCGACGGTTTTTAACAAAAAAAAGAAAGAGCATTATGAGCAACGGATATTTACTGTGGGTAGACGACGAGATTGAACTCTTGCGCGCCCACATCATCTTCCTTCAGAGCAAAGGATACGAGGTGGTGACCGTGAGCAACGGAACAGATGCCATCGAAGAGTGCAAGCAGCACAAGTTCGACCTGGTGCTGCTCGACGAGATGATGCCCGGCATCAGCGGACTCGAAACGCTGCAACAGATAAAGGAGCTGTCGCCTGCCACACCCGTAGTGATGGTGACGAAGAGCGAGGAGGAGAACATCATGGACATGGCTATCGGTTCGAAGATAGCCGACTATCTGATAAAGCCCGTGAACCCCAACCAGATCCTGCTCACGCTGAAGAAGAACATACACCGCAAGCAGATTGTGTCGGAGGTGACGCAGACGGGCTATCAGCAGAACTTCCAGGACATATCAATGCAGATAATGAACTGCAACACGATAGACGACTGGAAGGATGCGTACCGCCGACTGGTACACTGGGAACTGGAGCTTAGCTCTACGGACAGCAACATGACCGAGATGCTGCAGATGCAGAAAGAGGAAGCAAACAACGGCTTCGCCAAGTTCATAAAGAAGCACTACTTGTCGTGGGTGGCACCGGGCGTAACCGAACGCCCACTGATGAGCCCGGACATCTTCAAGCGCAAGGTATTCCCTGCGATAAACGGGGGCGAGAAGGTGTTCCTCATCGTCATCGACAACTTCCGCTACGACCAGTGGCGCGTGCTGTCGAAGGAGATTGGAAACATGTTCGACATAGAGGAGGACATGTACACCAGCATCCTGCCGACGGCTACGCAGTACGCACGCAACGCCATCTTCTCGGGATTGATGCCCGAGCAGATTGAGAAGATGTTCCCCGAGCTGTGGGTGGACGAGGACGAAGACGAGGGCAAGAACCTCAACGAGGAGCCGCTCATACGCACGCAGATAGAACGCTACCGCCGCCACGACTCGTTCTCGTATCACAAAGTGAACGACTCGACGGGTGCCGACAAACTGCTTGCACGCCTCAACGAACTGACAAAGAACGACCTCAACGTCATCGTGGTCAACTTCATCGATATGCTCTCGCACGCAAGAACAGAGTCGAAAATGGTGCGCGAGCTTGCCAACAACGAGTCGGCTTACCGCTCGATAACGCTCTCGTGGTTCCGCCATTCGGTGATGGCAGACCTGCTCAGCGCACTCTCGCAGATCGACTGCCGCATCATCATCACCACCGACCACGGCAGTATCCGTGCGTCGAAGCCGGTGAAGATAATCGGCGACCGCAACACGAACACCAACCTGCGCTACAAGCTGGGCAAGAACCTCAACTGCCAATCGAAGGAAGTGTTCGTCATCAAGAACCCACAGGAGGCGCAGCTGCCCGCACCAAACATCAGTACATCGTACATGTTCGCCACCGGCAGCACATTCTTCGCCTACCCCAACAACTACAACTACTACGTGTCGTACTACAAGGACACGTTCCAGCACGGCGGCATCTCGCTCGAAGAGATGCTCATACCGCTGATAACACTAAAGGGAAGGAAATAAAAAAAGCTGCAAGCAGCTTACTGTTATAATAGAAAAACGGAAAAAGCTATGGAAATAAAAATCAACTCTCTGGCAGACATCAACGAGGCTGCCAAAACATTTGTCGAGAACATGGGCGACGGCAAGGTGTTCGCATTCTACGGCAAGATGGGCGCAGGCAAGACTACTTTCGTGAAGGCTGTCTGCGAGTGCTTGGGCGTAGACGACGTTATCACTTCGCCCACGTTCGCCATCGTGAACGAATACACTTCCGCCACAACCGGCGACGCGATATACCACTTCGACTTCTACCGCATAAAGAAGCTCGAAGAGGTGTACGACATGGGCTACGAGGACTACTTCTACAGCGGTTCGCTGTGCTTCCTCGAGTGGCCGGAGCTGATAGAGGACCTGCTGCCTGAGGACGCAACGAAGGTTACTATCGAAGAGACTGCAGACGGTTCGCGCGTGGTGAAGTTCTAAACTATTTGAACGCGACGCGGTAGGTACAGCCGTTCTTCCAGTTGCTGCAGCCGTAAGCCGTCTTACCTTTTATGATTGTACCCTTGCCGCAAACGGGGCAAGTGGTGCCGATTATGCTGTCGTCTGCCGACGGCTCGCTTGTTGCGGGCTGCGGTGAGGCGGCAGCATTTTTTGTTGATGCAGTCGACGACGTTGCAGCAGACTTTGCTGCGGCTTTCTTCGGCGCAGCAGTCTTTTTCTTTTTTGCCTTCTTCAAGTCCTCGTCGGTAGTGATGGTGACACGGCGGTTGCTGTTGTCGCGCAGCACATCGTACACAATCTCCGTCACCTGCTGCTTCAGCTCGTTGATGAAGTCGGCAGCCTCGTACTTCTTATGCTCTATATCGCGGAGCTTCTTCTCCCATATGCCGGTCAGCTCGCAACTCTTGAGCAGTTCCTCGTGGATGATGTCGATGAGTTCGATACCGGTAGCCGTGGCGATGAGGTTCTTGCGCTCGCGACGTATGTAGTGGCGCTTGAAGAGCGTCTCGATGATGCCGGCACGCGAAGACGGTCGTCCGATGCCGTTCTCCTTCAGCGCAGCACGCAGCGTCTCATCGTCAACGAACTTGCCGGCGGTCTCCATGGCACGCAGCAGCGTAGCCTCGGTGTAGTACTTCGGCGGTGTGGTCCACTTCTCGGTGAGCGTAGGCGTGTGCGGTCCGCTCTCGCCCTTTACGAATGTGGGCAGAGTGCGCTCCTCGTCCTGCTTGTCGTCGTCTTCGGACGACGACGGTTGTGAGTTGAGGGGTTGAGGGGTTGAGGGGTTGTTGGGGTGAGATGGTTGCTGGGCGTATATTGTGCGCCATCCTGGCTCTAATATCTCCTTTCCGCTCACCTTGAACTCCACATCCTCCACCTTGCCGAGCACGGTGGTGGTAGCGAACTTGCAGTCGGGATAGAACACGGCGATGAAGCGACGCGCAATGAGGTCGTAGACGTTGCGCTCCATGTCGCTGAGTGCAGACGCAGGCACACCAGTCGGGATGATGGCGTGGTGGTCGGTCACCTTAGATGTGTCGAAGACACGCTTCGACTTGGGCAGTTTCTTGCCGGCAAGCGGCTGTATGTACTGCTCGTAACCGCGCATACCGGTGAGTATGCCGGCACACTTCGGGTAGATGTCGTCGCTCAGGAACTGCGTGTCGACACGCGGATAGGTGGTGAGCTTGCGCTCGTAGAGCGACTGTATGAGGTTGAGCGTTGTCTCGGCACTATATGAGAACTTGCGGTTGCACTCCACCTGCAGCGAGGTGAGGTCGAAGAGGCGTGGAGGAGCCTCGTTGCCGTTCTTCTTCGACACGCCCGTCACCTCGAACGGCTTGTCGGCGATGGTGGCGAACGCCTGCTCGCCGTCCTCCTTCGTCGTGAACTTGCCCTTTGTGGCTGTGAAGAGAGTGTCGCGATATATCGTAGACAGCACCCAATAGGGTTCAGGCTCAAACGAGTCTATCTCCTTCTGGCGGTTGACGATGAGCGCGAGCGTAGGTGTCTGCACACGACCGATGCTGAGCACCTGTCGGTTCTGTCCGTACTTGAGCGTGTAGAGGCGCGTGGCATTCATGCCCAGGAGCCAGTCACCGATGGCGCGGCTCAGTCCGGCTACGTACAGCGGCTGGTACTCGCTCTGATCCTTGAGCGAGTTGAAACCCTCACGGATAGCCTCGTCGGTCATCGACGATATCCAAAGACGCTTCACCGGGCACTTCGCCTGTGCCTTCTGCATCACCCAACGCTGTATCAGCTCACCCTCCTGTCCGGCGTCACCACAGTTGACGATGCAGTCGGCAGCCTGCATGAGACGCTCGATAACGCTGAACTGGCGCTTGATGCCGTCGTCGTCGATGAGCTTGATGCCGAAGCGCGGCGGAACCATCGGCAACGCTGAGAGACTCCAGTGCTTCCAGTTCTCGGTGTAGTCGTTGGGCTCTTTCAGCGTGCAGAGGTGGCCGAAGGTCCACGTCACTTGGAAGCCATTGCCCTCCATGTATCCGTTGTGTGAGGTTGTGGCACCCAATATGCGGGCTATATCCTTGGCTACGCTTGGTTTCTCGGCTATGCAGACTATCATTTGTTTCTGTTTTTTAAAATTAAATACTAAGTGCAAAGTTACTTAAAATTATTGAGTTTCGCACGCCAAGCTCCATATATCTTGCGCAATTACGCAGCGGATACAATCCGCCATATTTCCTCCGGAAGCACGCCCGAGGCGTTGCTTCCGAAAGAAATTTTGGTCTTTTAGCGTTTTTTTTTACACTAATTAACACTTTTGTGTCCATTTGTATCAATAATCTAAACTATTTAGACTAACTTTGCAGCGTTTGCGTTATGCATACACACAAAAAACAAAGACATATCAAACGCATACTTACAACAACGATAATATTTAGAGAGTGAGAGAGTAATTATAAATTAGTATTCATACAACCCCAAAATGAAGAATAATGAGTAACACAATACATAGCCCACACGAGAACAAACTATTGAAGATGTCAGTATTGCTTGGTGATATCATCATCATCAATCTGTTGTACTGGCTGTTTTGTTGCGTTTTAAAATACGACACCAACATCGACGCAATGCGCCAAACGATGGTGGTAGGCTCTATCGTATATTTAGCTTGCACAATGGAGAATGGTGTCGTACTGCATCATCGCAAGGTGAGCAACCACCAGATTATCATGCGTGTGATGCAGAACTTCTTCGTAGGTGCAATCGGTTGCATTCTAATGTTCGCCATCGGCGACTTCCAACACATGTCGTTATTCAGAATGATAGAGTTTTGGCTGACTGCATTCGTCGGTGTTTCTATCTTCCGCATCATAACACGTCATGTTGTTGCAGCATGGCGACGTATGCCGAAGCACGCCCACAACGTAGTGTTCGTAGGAAGCAACAGCAACGCGCGTAACATGTTTCGCCAGATGACCATACCAAACGACTTAGGCTTCAACGTGCTGGGCTACTTCGACCACCAACCCAACGAGAAATTTTCTGAGCTATGCACCTATCTCGGCACACCGAAGGATATGCCGGAGGTGCTGAAGGAGCACAACAACGTACACGAACTGTACTGCTGTCTGCCCTCACGCTTCAGCGATGAAATCCTTGAAGTGATACACTACTGCGAGCATCACTTCATCCACTTCTATTCGATGCCCAACGTCAGCAACTATCTACACCATCGTATGCACCTCAAAGTGCTGGGCGACGTACCTTACTTGAGTCTCTACAACGAGCCGCTGAGCCTCATCGAGAACCGCTTGACAAAGCGCACGTTCGACTTCGTGGTGTCGCTGACATTCCTCTGCACGCTCTTCCCCATCATACTCGCCGTTGTGGCTATCGTTACGAAGACAACAATGCCAGGACCGTTGTTCTTCCGACAGAAGCGCACCGGACTTAACGGCAAGGAGTTCTACTGCCTGAAGTTCCGCAGCATGAAGGTGAACAAAGACTCCGACACGCTGCAGGCCACAAAGAACGACCCGCGCAAGACGAAGTGGGGCAACATAATGCGCAAGACAAACATCGACGAGCTACCACAGTTTATCAACGTACTGTTAGGACAGATGAGTATCGTGGGGCCACGCCCGCACATGGTGAAGCACACCGATGACTACTCGAAGCTCATCGACAACTACATGGTGCGCCACTACATCAAGCCAGGCATCACCGGTTGGAGCCAGGTGAACGGCTTCAGAGGCGAGACAAAATACCTCTCGCAGATGGAGGGACGCGTGGCTGGCGACATCTGGTACTTGGAGCATTGGAGCGTATGGCTCGACATATATATAATGTATAAGACCGTGGCTAACGTCATCGTTGGCGATAAGCAGGCGTTTTAAGATATGAAAGGCACACCAAGCGGTGTGCCTTTTTTGTTGGCGTAACGAAAATGTAACAGTTTAGTAGTACGTGTGAATACAATTATATATAACTTTGCAAGCAGAACAAAGATATAGCAGTTATGAAACAAAACCAGAAAATCCTCGTTGTTGACGACGAGCAGGACTTGCTCGAAATCCTCAAGTTCAATCTCGAAACAGAAGGCTACGAGGTGCAGACCGCCACATCAGCCGAAGAGGCACAGACGCTCGACATAGCATCGTTCGACCTGCTGCTGCTTGACGTGATGATGGGCGGCATGTCGGGGTTCGCCCTCGCCCGACTGCTGAAGGACGACCCACAGACAGCCCGCGTGCCTATCATCTTCCTCACCGCCCGCGACACAGAGAACGACACCGTGACGGGATTTAACCTCGGTGCCGACGACTATATATCGAAGCCGTTCTCGCTGCGCGAGGTGATGGTGCGCGTGCGTGCCGTGCTGCGCCGCACAGCCACTGAGAACGAGGAGGAAGAGGCGCACCTCATCACCTACCAAGGCATCGTGATGAACCTCGACAAGAAGACCGTAGCCATCGACGGCGAGGAGATAGCATTCACGAAGACCGAGTTCGAACTGCTCCATCTGCTGCTCAACGAGCGCGGACGCGTGTTCTCGCGCCAGGAACTCATCGACCGCGTGTGGCCGAAGGACGTGCTGGTGCTCGACCGCACCGTGGACGTGAACATCACACGCCTGCGCAAGAAGATAGGTCGCTTCGCGAAGTGCATCGTGACACGTCTCGGATTCGGTTACTACTTTGACGCATAGGAGGGTATGGCATCCTACCTACTACAAACAACCTGCGTGGGTATGGCAGGATGCCATACCCTCCTAAATTACTAATTATGAAAATATCTGTCGGCAAAAAACTATACCTCAGCATCCTCTCGGTGTTCCTTGTGTTCGCCGTGGCGTTCATCGTGTTCCAGCAGGAGCGCGAGAAACAATTCAAGATTGACACGCTCAACCTGAAGTTGCAGGACTACAACTCGCGCATGGAGGAACATCTGCGCCTCTTCCCCGACTTCTCCGAGGAGGCACTCGACCGCTATGTAGAAACCCACTACATACAGAACATACGCGTGACGCTGATACGCGCCAACGGCGACGTGCTCTACGACAGCAAGCTGAAGGACTACTCGCACATCAACAACCACTCTACACGCCCGGAGATAGCCGCGGCGCTGAAGCATGGTGCAGGTTCTACCGTCGACCGCAATAGCGAGACCGTACACGGCGACTTCTTCTACTCTGCCACCTACTTTCCCAAGCAGCAGCTCATCATACGCTCCGCCCTGCCCTACACGAGCGACCTCGCACGCTCGCTACAAGCCGACCAGCACTACATCTGGTTCGCCATAGGAGCCATACTGCTGCTCACCATCATACTCTACCGCTTCATCAGCCGACTGAGCGACAACATCACGAAGCTGCGCACCTTCGCCTCAAGAGCCGACCACAACGAGTCGCTCGACACGGAGGACCTCGCCGTGTTCCCCAACGACGAGTTGGGCGAGATAGCCGAACGCATCATCAAGATGTACAAGCGATTGCAGACTACACGCCGCGAGCAGGACGTACTGAAACGACAGCTCACGCAGAACATCGCACACGAGCTGAAGACACCCGTGGCAAGCATACAGGGCTATCTGGAGACCATCCTCGAGAACCCGAACATCAACGATGCCACACGCGAGCAGTTTCTGCAGCGTAGCTACGCACAGAGCCAACGCCTCACCTCGCTGCTGCAGGACATCTCTACGCTCAACCGCATGGACGACGCACCGGAGATGATGAGCGAGGAGAACGTGAACATATCGGACATAGTATCGAACATACAGAAGGAGACGGCACTGCAACTGCAGCAGAAAGAGATGAAGTTCTGCAACCGCTTGCAGCCGAACATCGTGGTGCGCGGCAGCACGAGTCTGCTCTACAGCGTGTTCCGCAACCTCACCGACAACGCCATCGCCTACGCCGGTGTGGGCACAACGATAACCATAGACGCAGAGCTAAGCTCCGACGAGCTGTTCGATGACCACCGCAAGTGGCACTTCACCTTCTCCGACAACGGCGTGGGCGTGCCGTCGGAGCATCTGTCACGCATCTTCGAACGCTTCTACCGCGTGGACAAAGGACGCTCGCGCAAGATGGGCGGCACCGGACTCGGGCTCGCCATCGTGAAAAACGCCGTACTGTTGCACGGCGGAACTATCAGCGCACACAACAACGAGGAGGGAGGACTTAGATTCGAGTTCACACTCAGAGCTTAAACCATCCGCATCGACCGTTGCAGACATCCGCGTCGACCGATGCAGACATCCGCGTCGACCGATGCAGACATCCGCGTCGACCGTCGCAGACATCCGCGTCGACCGATGCGGATGCTCTGCCCTTTACCTACACACTCGAGAATATTCACAATCTATCTATCAAATAATCAAAATAACCATGCAAACATGCGCTCATTTTGCTAAAAAGTCGTAACTTTGCAGACAACAAAATGTTTTTCATCCAAAACAATATACAAGCAGTATGATTCTATTTTTCATGACTCCAAGCAAGAGCGTGATTGCTACAGCAGCAGATCACAAGCTCTCACAAGACGAGATCAATGAACTGTGTTGGCTTTACGGCGGTGCCACTCTCATCGAGGGTGAGACTGTCGAGGGCTTCTTTGTGGGTCCACGCCGCGAAATGATTACTCCATGGAGTACGAATGCCGTAGAGATAACTCAGAATATGAGCCTCCACGGCATTTCGCGTATTGAGGAGTACTTCCCCGTAAGCTCGAAAGATGCCGACCACGACCCTATGTTGCAGCGCATGTACGAGGGTCTCGACCAAGACATCTTCACAGTGAACCACGAGCCGGAACCAATCAAGCGCGTGGAGAACATAGAAGAATACAACGAGCAGGAGGGTCTGGCGCTCTCAGCCGAGGAGATTGAGTATCTGCACAAGATAGAGAAGGAACTGGGCCGCCCGTTGACAGACTCTGAAATCTTCGGTTTCGCACAGATCAACTCTGAGCACTGCCGCCACAAGATCTTCGGCGGTACGTTCATCATCGACGGCAAGGAGATGGAGTCGTCGCTGTTCGCTATGATCAAGCAGACAACAAAGGAGAACCCCAACAAGATTCTCTCTGCATATAAAGACAATGTAGCTTTCGCGCAGGGTCCGGTTGTGGAGCAGTTCGCACCGCACGACCAGTCGACATCCGACTACTTCCAGGTGAAGGACATCGAGAGCGTTATCTCGCTGAAGGCCGAGACACACAACTTCCCTACTACCGTGGAGCCGTTCAACGGTGCAGCTACCGGTACGGGCGGCGAGATTCGCGACCGTATGGGTGGCGGTGTAGGCTCATGGCCTATCGCCGGAACAGCCGTGTACATGACAGCCTATCCGCGTCTTAAGGACGACGACAACCTCACACGCGACTGGGAGGACATCATGCCCGTACGCAAGTGGCTGTACCAGACACCGGAGCAGATTCTCATCAAGGCTTCTAACGGTGCGTCAGACTTCGGCAACAAGTTCGGTCAGCCGCTCATCACCGGTTCGGTGCTCACCTTCGAGCATCAGGAAGGCGCAGAGAAGTACGCTTACGACAAGGTTATCATGCTCGCCGGCGGCGTAGGCTACGGCACAAAGCGCGACTGTCTGAAGAAGGAGCCGCAGAAGGGCAACAAGGTTGTCGTTGTAGGTGGCGACAACTATCGCATCGGCTTGGGCGGTGGTTCGGTATCTTCAGTTGACACCGGTCGCTACTCTAACGGCATCGAGCTGAACGCTGTGCAGCGTGCCAACCCCGAGATGCAGAAGCGTGCATACAACCTCGTTCGCGCCCTGTGCGAGGAGGATGTGAACCCGGTGGTTTCTATCCACGACCACGGCTCGGCTGGTCACCTCAACTGTCTCTCGGAGCTTGTAGAGGAGTGCGGTGGCGAGATAGATATGAGTAAGCTGCCTATCGGCGACAAGACACTGTCTGCAAAGGAAATCATCGCCAACGAGAGCCAGGAGCGCATGGGCTTGCTCATCGACGAGAAGCACATCGACCACGTACGTCGCATCGCAGAGCGCGAGCGTGCTCCGCTGTACGTAGTAGGCGAGACAACTGGCGACGCTCACTTCTCATTCAAGCAGGGCGACGGCGTGAAGCCTTTCGACCTCGACGTGGCGCAGATGTTCGGTCACTCGCCGAAGACTATCATGCGCGACGAGACCGTAGAACGCCACTACCGCGACGCTGAATATACACACGAAGAGACTTCGGAGAACGGCAAGGACGACGTTCTCGACAAATACGTAAGCCGCGTGCTGCAGCTTGAGGCTGTGGCTTGTAAGGACTGGTTGACAAACAAGGTGGACCGCTCCGTAACCGGTAAGATTGCACGCCAGCAGTGTCAGGGCGAGATTCAGCTGCCGCTCTCAGACTGCGGTGTTGTAGCACTCGACTACCGCGGCAAGAAGGGTATCGCTACGGCTCTCGGACACGCTCCGCAAGCTGGTTTGGCATCACCCGAGGCAGGTTCTGTACTCTCTGTAGCAGAGGCGCTGACCAACATCGTCTGGGCACCGCTCGCAGACGGACTCAACAGCCTCTCACTCTCTGCCAACTGGATGTGGCCATGCCGCTCGCAGAAGGGCGAGGACGCTCGTCTGTACAGTGCCGTGAAGGCTCTCAGCGAGTTCTGCCTGGCTCTGAAGGTGAACGTACCGACTGGTAAGGACTCACTCTCACTCACACAGCAGTATCCTAACGGCGAGAAGATCATCGCTCCGGGCACAGTAATCGTGAGCGCAGGCGGCGAGGTATCGGACATCCGCAAGGTTGTTTCGCCGGTACTCGTGAACGACAAGAACTCATCACTCTACCATATCGACTTCTCGTTCGACGAGCAGCGTCTCGGCGGTAGCGCATTCGCACAGAGCCTCGGCTTCGTGGGCGACGACGTACCGACCGTGAAGAACCCGGAATACTTCGCCGACTGCTTCAACGCAGTTCAGGAGATGATCGAGAAGGGCTGGATTATGGCAGGTCACGACATCTCTGCAGGCGGTCTGATCACCACATTGCTCGAGATGTGCTTCGCAAACAAGGAAGGCGGTATGCACGTCAACCTCCACAGCCTCGCGGGCAACGACGTCATCAAGATGCTGCTTGCCGAGAACCCGGGCGTTGTTGTTCAGGTTTCGGACAAGTACAAGGAGGAGTTCAAGGAGTACATGGAGGAGAACGGCATCGGCTACGCAAAGATCGGCTACCCCACTCCGACAGAACGCACCATCGTCATCAAGAAGGACGAGTACACACATACATTCGACATCGACGCACTGCGCGACACATGGTACAAGACATCGTACCTGCTCGACCGCGACCAGAGCTTCAACGGATGCGCAGCAAAGCGCCGCGACAACTACAAGAAGCAGCCTGTTGAAATGCAGTTCCACCCGTCGTTCAAGGGTTCGCTCGAGAGCTACGGCATCTCGGCTGACCGCCGCACAGCGTCGGGCATCAAGGCTGCCATCATCCGCGAGAAGGGTACTAACGGCGAGCGCGAGATGGCTTACTCGCTCTACCTCGCAGGCTTCGACGTGAAGGACGTGATGATGACCGACCTTATCACCGGTCGCGAGACACTTGAGGACGTGAACATGATCGTCTTCTGCGGTGGATTCTCCAACTCGGACGTTCTCGGTTCGGCTAAGGGCTGGGCAGGTGCATTCCTCTACAACCCGAAGGCTAAGGAGGCGCTCGACAAGTTCTATGCTCGCAAGGACACTCTCTCACTCGGTATCTGCAACGGCTGCCAGCTCATGGTAGAACTGAACCTCATCAACCCCGACCACGAGAAGCGCACACGTATGCTGCACAACGACTCGCACAAGTTCGAGAGCAACTTCCTCGGTGTAGAGATTCCGCAGAACAAGAGCGTGATGTTCTCATCGCTCAGCGGCGACAAGCTCGGCATCTGGGTGGCTCACGGCGAGGGCAAGTTCTCGCTGCCTGAGGCGGAGGACAAGTACAACGTTGTGGCTCGCTACAACTACGCTGAGTATCCGGGCAACCCGAACGGTTCAGACTACAACGTAGCTGGTATCTGCTCGGCTGACGGACGCCACTTGGCTATGATGCCGCACTTGGAGCGTGCCATCTTCCCATGGCAGAACGCTTGGTACCCGGCTGACCGTCGTCAGGACGACGTGACTCCGTGGATTGAGGCATTCGTAAACGCACGCCAGTGGATTGAGAAGCAGTAACGACAACTCTCAAACTTAACAACGTTTCGCAACCGCGAAACATAAAAAACTCCCACAGAATTAGCGAAATTCTGTGGGAGTTTGCTTTAAATAATGTACCTTTGCAGACGACAGAAGTGCACGCTTCGGGCATAACGCCCGAAATACACTTCACAGAACTAACAATAAAGGCGATTTCATAGCAAAACAGTATGCAGAACTTTTACTTAGCAGCGTTCCGCGTGTTCTTCAAGATAGGCATCTTCACGCTCGGCGGTGGCTACGCAATGATACCACAGATAGAGGCAGAAGTGGTGAACAAGCACAAATGGATGACGCGCGAGGAGTTTCTCGACCTTATCGCCGTGGCGCAATCGTGCCCGGGCGCATTGGCAGTGAACATGAGCGTGTTCATCGGCTATCGTATGCGCAAGCTCGCTGGTGCCATCTGCGCTACGCTCGGTGTCACCCTCCCCTCGTTCCTCATCATCCTGCTCATCGCAATGTTCTTCCACCAGTTCCAGGATAACGCAGTGGTGGCATCGGCATTCAACGGCATACGCCCGGCGGTGGTGGCTCTGATTGCCGCCCCCGTGTTCACACTGGCAAAGTCGGCACGCATCGCACTCACCAACTGCTGGATACCCGTAGGCAGCGCACTGCTGATATGGCTCCTGGGCGTAAACCCTATCTATGTGCTCGTAGTGGCAGGTATGTGCGGCTACCTGTACGGCATCCTAATCAAACCAACAGAATAGTAAATATTGAGTTATTCAATGGTGAATTCAAAACTCAAAATTCAAAATTCAAAATTCAACAATGATATACCTCCAGCTATTTCTTACGTTCTTCCAAATCGGACTCTTCGGATTCGGTGGCGGCTACGGTATGTTGTCGCTCATACAGAACCAGACGGTGTACAACCATGCGTGGCTCACAGCACCTGAGTTCACGAACATCGTGGCTATAAGCCAGATGACACCAGGTCCGATAAGTATCAACGCAGCTACATACTGCGGATACACCGCCATACACAAAGCCGGCATGGGCGAATGGGCATCCATCTTAGGTAGCGCGACAGCAACGTGCGCCCTCGTGCTGCCGTCGTTCATACTGATGATTCTCATCTGCCGTGTATTTATGAAGTACATGAACACACCGACGGTGCAGAACATCATGTCGGGTCTGCGCCCTGCCGTGGTAGGACTCATCGCAGCTGCTGCCCTTCTGCTTATGACCCCCGAGAACTTCTCGTCGCCAGCTATCAACCAGTGGAACTTCTGGGTGAGCATCGCCATCTTCGTAGCCACATTCGTGGGCACAATGTTCGTAAAGATAAACCCGATGAAGATGATAAGCTGGGCTGCGTTCGCAGGACTCATGCTGCTATATTAACTCTCAACTAATAAAAAGCGTGATGGAGCATTGTTTGCAGTGCTCCATCACGCTTTTTTATTAATATTCCGCTTCGTTCGCCAAGTGCCACGTGGTGAGGTACGACGCACGGGTGATGTCCGTCAGCTTCGGATAGTTGATGGTCTGTGCCTCATCCGACGGGAAGTTGTAGTTGGGCTGACCGCCGGTGTGATACCACACGATAGGCACGCCCTTCAAGTGGAACGACTGCTGGTCGCTGCCACCAACGGGGTTTTCCCAAGCACGATAGTCGGGGTCGAAGCAGAAGTTGTGCTTCGCCATGTCCGCCTTAAGCCACTCGCCAAACTTCGGATGCGCAGCCGTGAAGAAATACATGAGGTAGCGACTGTCCGTACCGCTGCCCACCATATCGAAGTTGAGGTAGCCCTTCACCTTCTGCATATCCTTATAGCTGTCGGTGAAGTAGCGCGAACCGAGCAGTCCGAACTCCTCGCCGTCCCAGAATGCGAACACGATAGTGCGCTCCGGCGTTGCGCCACTCGCTACGAAAGCCTTCATTATCTGCAGCACGGCAGCCACGCCCGACGCATTGTCATCGGCTCCGTTGTATATCTTGTCGCCTTCGAGGTCGCTGTACACGCCCTCATGGTCGAGGTGCGCACCCACAACAACCATCTCATCGGTCTTCTTGCCTGGCAGCACCGCGAGCACATTGCTCAAGTGCATCGTGCGGTGCACCTGCTTCTTTATCTCGGCTATTGAGTCAGCCTCAACGAAGTAGCGCACGCCACGCTTCAGCTTCTGCACAGCGCAAACCTCGAAAGGCTGCTCATACGACTCGAAGAAAGGCTTCAAGCCAGCCTGACGCATCTGCGAGATGATATACTGCTTGGCGATGCGCGAGCCACGCTCGCCTGCACGACGGCCCTCCAAGAGGTCGTCGGCGAGGAAATACACATGCGCACGAGCCGCATCCTCAGTGATGGAACGCAAGCCGGCATCACACTGCGCAGCCAACTGTTTCTCCACTTTAGCCGACTTCTTCTGAGCGGCTTCAACAGTAGTCGCACCACTAAGAACGATAGCAGCCGACAACAATAGTTTATTTATCATATTCGAGTATTATACCGTTAGTCAGTAATAAAGTTTAAACCAATGCAAAAGTAACGAAAAAACATAAGAATACCTCATCAAGAGTGGATAATTTATGGATTATTTGTTGTAACTTTGCACGTAAATAGGAAACATTATTTTAACATAATAACATACAAAGAATTATGGCAAAGAAAGCTTTATTGATGATCCTCGACGGATGGGGCATCGGCAAACATGGCAAAGGTGACGTTATCTACAACACACCGACTCCGTATCTCGACTACCTTACAGCAGTGAGCGCACACTCACAGCTCCTCGCATGCGGCGAAGACGTAGGTCTGCCGGAGGGTCAGATGGGTAACTCTGAGGTTGGCCACTTGAATATCGGCGCTGGCCGTATCGTTTACCAGGACCTCGTTAAGATTAACCGCGCTTGCAAGGACGGCTCTATCCTCCAGAACAAGGAGATCGTTAAGGCTTACAGCTACGCTAAGGAGAACGGCAAGAAGCTCCACCTCATGGGCCTCACCTCTACCGGCGGCGTACACTCTTCGCTCGACCACCTCTTCAAGTTCATCGAGATTGGCAAGGAGTACGGCTTGAACGACGTTTACGTACACTGTTTCATGGACGGCCGCGACACCGACCCGAAGTCGGGCAAGGGCTTCATCGAGCAGGTTCAGGAGTGCTGCGACAAGAACGGTGCACACATCGCAAGCATCGTAGGCCGCTTCTATGCAATGGACCGCGACAAGCGTTGGGAGCGCGTGAAGGAGGCTTACGACCTGCTCGTTGAGGGCAAGGGCAAGCAGGCCGACGACATGGTGAAGGCAATGCAGGAGAGCTACGACGAGGGCGTAACCGACGAGTTCGTTCTTCCTATCAACAACTCTACCGTTAACGGCAAGATTGAGGAAGGCGACGTTGTAATCTTCATCAACTACCGCAACGACCGCGCCAAGGAGCTCACCGAAGTGCTCACACAGAAGGAGCACGAGGAGGCTGGTATGCACACTATCAAGGGTCTGCAGTACTTCTGCATGACTCCGTATGACGCATCATTCACCGGCGTGAACATCCTCTTCCCGAAGGAGAACGTAACAAACACTCTCGGCGAGTATCTCTCTGCTCAGGGTAAGCGTCAGCTTCACACTGCAGAGACAGAGAAGTATGCTCACGTAACATTCTTCTTCAACGGTGGTCGCGAGACTCCGTACGAGGGCGAGGACCGCATCCTTGTTCCGTCGCCGAAGGTTGCTACATACGACCTGAAGCCGGAGATGAGCGCATACGAGGTGAAGGATAAGCTGGTTGGTGCTATCAACACTCAGGAGTACGACTTCATCGTAGTAAACTTCGCTAACGGCGACATGGTTGGTCACACAGGTATCTACAACGCTATCGCTAAGGCTGTACACGCTATCGACAACTGCGTTAAGGACGTAGTAGAGACTGCTAAGGCTAACGACTACGAGGTTATCATCATCGCTGACCACGGCAACGCTGACAACGCTATCAACGAGGACGAGACTCCTAACACAGCTCACTCGCTCAACCCGGTTCCGTTCATCTACGTAACCAACAACAACTCGGCTACCGTTAAGGACGGACGCCTCGCTGACGTGGCTCCTTCTATCCTCCACATCATGGGTCTGGAGAAGCCAGAGGAGATGACTGGCGAGAACCTTATCTGCGACTAAGCAGTAAATAGTTAAGAATTGAAAGTTGAATCATAACTTACGACTAACGAATAAAGCAAAACGCGCGCAACCATTCAGTTGCGCGCGTTTTTTGTTATTATGTAACTTAGGAGGATGCGTGGTATAGCAAGAGCATGGTTATAACAAGAGCGTGGTTATAGCAGGATGCGTGGTTATAGCAGGATGCGTGGTTATGGCAGGATGCCATAACCTCCTATGCGTGTACCAATCAGAACTTCTTTCCAAATACGATACTTATGAATGTCTTTGCGAGCACGGTGAAGTCGAACCAAAGCGACTGGTGCTCCAGATAATAAAGGTCAAGTTCGAGGCGACGCAACATCTTCTCAATGGTGTCGGTGTAGCCGTTGTAGAGCGTGGCATACGACGTGACACCTGGGCGGATAGCGTAGAGCTGCTCATAGCGTGGGTCGCGCTCCATAATCTGGTCGATGTAGAATTTGCGTTCGGGACGATAACCGATGAACGCCATGTCGCCACGCACTACATTCCACAACTGCGGCAGCTCATCGAGATGATGGGCACGCAAGAACCGACCCACACGCGTGAGGCGCGGGTCGTTCAACGCTCCTTCGAGCAACAACTGCGGTCCGTCTTTCTCGGCGTCGCGCGTCATGCTGCGGAACTTATATATGTAGAATGGCTTACCGTGCAACCCAATGCGCTCCTGCCGATATATCGTTGGCGCACCGTCTTCGAGCCAAATGGCAACGATGCAAATCAAAAATAACGGCGCAAAGACAACGAGGCACACAGCAGCTATTATGAAGTCGAGAACTCTTTTCATCTGTTATGTCTACGTATGCGATAGTCCGAAAAGCCATGAAAACGTTTTCATGTGCATCATATTATATAGTATGATATTACGAATGTGCCGGACATCTTTGCAAAGGTACTCCTAAAATTGCAGAATAGAGAATTATATGCAGAGTATTTCACGTTGTGAAACACTTGTTAACTATTCGGGTTAATACGAAGGAGAGAAAAGAATAGAAAAAGGGCATATAATAAAGGCTACGGCAAGAATGCCGTAGCCTCCTATGTGGGTGTGCGTGATGCGGGCAGGAATGCTCGCACCTCCTATTGATTAGAGCTGTGCAAGCTCTACAACCTTGTCTACAGCTGCAGAGAGTCCGTCGACGTTCTTGCCACCAGCCTGAGCGAAGTGGGGCTGACCGCCGCCACCGCCCTGGATGAGCTTGGCAGCCTCGCGAACCATCTGACCGGCGTTGAGCGAATGGTCCTTCACGAGGTCGTCGCTCATGCAGACGTTGAGCATCGGTTTTTCGTGAGCTACCGAGCCTACAACGGCGAGCAGGTTAGCCGGAACAGCCTGGCGCAGCTTGAACATGAGATCCTTGGCAGCAGCCGGCTCCAGCGGGAGGACAGCTGTGATGACCTTCACGCCGTTCACCTCGCGTGCCTTAGCGATGAGGTCGTTCTTTGTGCGCTCTACGGCAGCAGCCTGGAACTGCTCGATGTTCTTCTTCATAGCGTCGTGCTCCTCGATGTACTTGCCGATGACGCCCTGCAGGTCCTTTGCGTTGTTGAACAGACCGCGGATAGCCTTCAGCATGTCCTCGATGTCGTACATCAGCTCCTCACACTCCTTGCCGGTCTTTGCCTCGATACGGCGGATGCCGGCAGCTACGCTGCTCTCAGAGATGATCTTGAACATACCGATGCGACCAGTCGACTGTGCATGGATACCGCCGCAGAACTCGCAGCTCGGGCCGAAGCGCACTACGCGCACCTTGTCGCCGTACTTCTCGCCGAAGAGGGCGATAGCACCGAGCTTCTTAGCCTCCTCGAATGGAGTGTCGCGATGCTCGTCGAGCGGCAGGTCCTGACGGATGAGGTCGTTGACGAGACGTTCTACCTTGCGCAGTTCCTCGTCAGTCACCTTGGTAAAGTGAGAGAAGTCGAAGCGCAGCGTTGTGGGCGATACGAACGAGCCCTTCTGCTCTACGTGGTCGCCGAGCACCTGCTTCAGAGCGTAGTCGAGCAAGTGGGTAGCGGTGTGGTTGGCAGCCGAGCCCTCGCGAGCGTCTACGTCTACGCAAGCCATGAAATCGGCTTCCGGATTCTTCGGCAGAGCCTTCACGATGTGAACCGACTGGCCGTTCTCGCGCTTTGTGTCGGTGATTGTAACGGTCTCGTCCTCGCTAACGAGCACGCCGGTATCGCCTACCTGACCGCCCATCTCGCCATAGAACGGAGTGTTGTCGAGCACGAGCTCGAAGTATGTATTCTTCTTCTGTGTCACCTTGCGGTAGCGCAGGATGTGGCACTCGTATTCGGTGAAGTCGTAGCCTACGAACTGCTGTTCGCCCTCGCGCAGGATAACCCAGTCGGAGTTCTCAACAGCGGCAGCGTTGCGTGCGCGTTCCTTCTGCTTCTGCATCTCGGCGTCGAACTCGTCTGCGGCAACGGTGAATCCGTTCTCGCGGCAGATAAGCTCGGTGAGGTCGAGCGGGAAGCCGTATGTGTCGAACAGACGGAACGCCTGCACGCCGTCGAGCTCTGTCTTGCCCTGCTTCTTCAGCTCGTCCATAGCCGAGTTGAGCATGTTGATGCCCTTCTCGAGAGTGCGCAGGAACGAGTCTTCCTCCTCCTTGATAACGTGGAGGATGAGGTCGTGCTGAGCCTTGAGTTCGGGGAACGCCTCGCCCATCTCGCGTGTCAGAACGGGGATGAGTTTGTAGAGGAAGCCCTCCTTCTGTCCGAGGAAGGTGTATGCGTAGCGCACTGCACGGCGCAGGATGCGGCGGATGACGTAGCCAGCCTTAGCGTTAGAAGGCAGCTGACCGTCGGCGATAGAGAACGCTACGGCACGCAGGTGGTCGGCGCAGACGCGCATAGCCACGTCGGTCTCCTCCTTCTCGCCGTACTTCATGCCAGTGATAGCTTCCTCTTCCTTGATGATAGGCTGGAAGACATCGGTGTCGTAGTTGGAGTGCTTGCCCTGCATGGCGCGTACGAGGCGCTCGAAGCCCATACCGGTATCGATAACGTGCATCGGCAGCGGAACGAGCGAGCCGTTAGCCTTGCGCTCGTACTGCATGAACACGATGTTCCATATCTCGATAACCTGCGGGTCGTCCTTGTTCACGAGTTCGCGTCCGGGCACCTTAGCCTTCTCCTCTGGTGTGCGCGAGTCGAGGTGAATCTCCGAGCACGGACCGCAAGGACCCGTATCGCCCATTTCCCAGAAGTTGTCGTGCTTGTTGCCGTTGATGATGTGGTCGGCGGGCACGTGCTTTGCCCAATATGATGCAGCCTCATCGTCGCGGGCGAGTCCTTCTTCCTCCGAACCCTCGAAAACGGTTACGTAGAGGTCGGCGGGGTTGAGCTTCAATACGTCTACGAGGTACTCCCAAGCGTAGTCGATGGCGCCTTCCTTGAAGTAGTCACCGAACGACCAGTTGCCGAGCATCTCGAACATGGTATGGTGGTATGTGTCGTGACCTACTTCCTCGAGGTCGTTGTGCTTGCCGCTCACGCGAAGACACTTCTGTGTGTCGGCACGGCGGCGCGGTTCGGGCTCGCGTGTGCCGAGGATGATGTCCTTCCACTGGTTCATACCAGCGTTTGTAAACATCAATGTTGGGTCATCCTTGATTACCATCGGCGCACTCGGCACGATGGTGTGTCCTTTCGACTCGAAGAACTTCTTGAACGAGTCGCGGATTTCGTTAGCTGTCATCATATTATATAATATTGTCGTTTTGTTTTTTAATTTCTTTCTAAAACGTTTGCAAAGGTACTTTGTTTTGGTTACTTTTGCAAATAAATTGCAAATAATATGGCATTGAATACCAATAAGAACGTGAAGTTGTACTACTCTATTAAGGAGGTGGCTGCTATGTTCGACATACGAGAGAGCACGCTGCGTTTTTGGGAGACGGAGTTTCCGCATCTGAAGCCCAAGACCGTGGGACAGAACGTGCGCCAATACACGGAGAAGGACATCGAGCAGATTCGCGTGATACACAACCTTGTGAAGGTGCGCGGCTTCAAGCTATCGGCAGCACGCAAGATGCTCAACAAGAACCGCACGGGCGTGGACAAGAGTTCGGATATTCTTGCCACACTAATCAGCGTGCGCGACGAACTGAAGGAGCTGAAGAAGCAGCTCGACAGCATGGTTTAAGTCGTGTAAAACATGATGTTTCATCATATAAAACTACTACAACTATTAGCGGACAGCGGACGAAACCCAATCGGATGGCGTTCGAAATCTGATCGGGTGGCGTTCGAAATCTGACCGGGCGGCGAACGCAATCTGACCGGGCGGCGTTCGGTGCACGATGGCAATCGCTGAACTTTCGCCCCACACAACCAAGCCATTCACCCTAAAAACCAAGCCATTTACACTGAATTTATAAACTAAATCTACAATAAAACAATGAGAAAATTCTTCCTATTGTCTGCCGCTACGCTCCTCTCTGCCGTAGCTTCAGCGCAGACCGTAGCACGTATGGACGACCTGAAACCCGAACAGAAGTCGATGGCTATCAGCCTCAAGCTCACGGGCGAACTGTCAACGACGGGCAACAGCGACTACCGTCAGTTGCGCGACCTTTGTTTCCAGATGCGCTCCGTAGACCTCAGCGAGGCACAGAGCACCGCAATCCCTAACAACGCATTCCACTCGCGCCACCAACTTGAGCAGATCACGCTGCCCACGGCGGCGAAATCAATCGGTTCGCAGGCGTTCTTCGCGTGCGACAAGTTGGGCAAGATAATCATTCCGGCTGGCGTTGAGAGTATCGGCGCAGCAGCGTTCTCGGGTTGTACTGCGTTGGAGGAAATCACCATAAAGGGCAATCCACAGATTGGAGAGTACGCTTTCGCACGACTCGCGGGGCTGAAGACCGTGCGCGTCGACTCGAAGGTGCCACCAAAGGCTGACGCTACGGCGTTCTACGGACTCAACCGCCAGAACGTGAAGCTCATCGTGCCGAAGGGCAGCGAGAAGCTCTACCGCAAGGCAGCGGGCTGGAGCCTCTTCTTCGCCGACGCGAAAGAGAAGTATCAGGTGAGCTACCCACCCTACTGCCTCGTGCCGTTCCCCGCAGAACTGCGACTGCAGAAGGGTGCCGACTTGAAGGTAAAAACCGCCTGGAACATCATAGCTGCCGACGGACTCTCGAACGAGGCTGAGCAAGCACGACGCGTGCTCACAGAGCGCATCGGCAACATCGTGAACAGTCGTAAACGCGGCACACAGATTACGCTGGCGCTCGACAACTCGCTCAGCGACGACGAGGCGTATACGCTCGCTATCAACGCGAAGGGCGTGACGGCGAAGGGCAAGACAGCACGAGGTGTGTTCTACGCACTTATGACGCTCGACCAACTGCTGCGCGGCAACGGCTCTACGGAGTGTGCCGACGCTATCCCTGCGCTGTTCATCAGCGACAAACCACGCACGCATGTTCGCGAACTGATGGTAGACCCTGCACGTACGTTCATACCGTTCGAGGATCTGAAGGCTTTTGTGCCGGAGATGGCGCGCTACAAACTCAACGCCATGCACCTCCATCTGGTTGACGACCAGGCGTGGCGCATCGAGATAAAGAAGTACCCGCAGCTCACAGCGCAGGCTTCGTCGCGTTGGGGTCAGGACGACATACAGATGCCTTACAAGGGATACTACACACAGGAGCAGATGCGCGAACTCGTGAAGCTGGGCGCTGAGTATCACGTAGACATCGTGCCGGAGATTGAGATGCCTGGACACGAGGTGGCAGCCATCAGCGTGTTCCCCGAACTCACATGCCACCAGCGTCAGGTGCCAGTGCGCACCACATGCGGCGTGTCTAACGAACTGCTCTGCCCAGGCAACGACTTCACATACGAGTTCCTTGGAAATGTGTTCAAGGAGATTGTGGACATATTCCCGTCAAAGTACATACACCTCGGTGGCGACGAGGCTGGCAACCCGGCGCTCGACTGCTGGACCGACTGCCCGAAGTGTCAGGCACTGAAGCAGAAGCTCGGCATCAAGACCACCGACCGCTCTGAGAACTGGCGTCTGCAGGGCTACTTGTTCGACCGCATGATCGAACTGCTGCGCGACAAGTACGGCAAGACACCGATGTTCTGGTACGAATCCGACTTCAAGGAAATTCAGCCTGGTTGCGTAACCTTCGCTTGGCGCAGCGGACAGACGCAGGAGGCACTCGACGCTGCCGTGCGCAACAACGCACGCATCATGCTCTGCCCCGGCGAACACTGCTACTTCGACTACCCAATGTCGAAGGGCGACATGCCGGAGGTAAACTGGGGTATGCCTGCAACAACCTTGCAGGACGCCTACTCGCTCGACCCGGCATGGGGCATGAACGAGCAGTTTGAGCAGAACAACCTCTTCGGTGTGGCTGGCACACTCTGGAGCGAGTGCATCCCGACAGTTGAGCGCATCTACTACCAGGCTTACCCACGCGCCATCGCTCTCGCCGAAGCCGGCTGGACAAAGCAGCAGAACCGCTCATGGGAAGGCTTCCTCACTCGTCTGAAGCCAACAATGAAGGACATGATGCGCCGTGGCATCACCTGCTCGCTCGAAGTGAACGGCGAGAAGTAGGTCACGAAAGTACACTTTGAATGCCTTCTCTGGCAAAAACGCATAAAAAAAATCCGCAATGCTAATCAACAAGCATTGCGGATTTTATATTTATAATATCTGTAACACCTCTTTGAGGTCTTCAATCTTCTTTAGCTCATCCATGATGACGCTAACCTCGCTGCGATCGTGAACGCGAATCTCAATGGTACCGTCGAAGATACCATCCTCACTCGAGATTGTGATGCGGTGCATATTGACATCGAGTTTGTCAGATATGACCTCTGATATCTCGCGCAGCATACCCTTGCGGTCAATGCCACGCAACTCGATTGTAGCATCGAAGAACATCACCTTATGCATATCCCATTTCGCATCAAGGATGCGGTTGCCAAAGCTTGCCTTCAACTTTGAAGCCACGCTGCAGTCGCGGCGGTGAATTTCTATGCGGTTCTTGTTATCGATATATCCCATGATGTCATCGCCTGGTATGGCGTGGCAGCATGTTGGGAAGATGTATTGCGATATATTCTCCTCATTGATAACGACAGGCTTCTTCTTATTAAAGCCCTCGCCAACAACAAACAGTTGGGGCTTCTTACCCTCCTTATTATCGCCCTTCTTGAGAAACGGCACGAACTTGCGCCAACCGCCATTTTGATCGGTTTTACGTTCACGCAGTTCGTCTAAATCCTTATCACCGAGCAAGACTGAACGCTTGCCGAGCATCAAGAACAGGTCCTCATGCTTCTTCGCCTCGTGCAGATCGCAGAGTTTATTGAGCACGGGGGTAGTCATCTCAAGCTCGTTCTTGCGCAACCACTCATCAAGTATCTGTTCGCCACGTTTCTGCAACTCGCGATTGTCGCGACGCAATATCGCCATAATCTTCTGCTTCGCCTTTGCCGTGAACACGAAGTTTATCCACGATGCCTGCACATGCTGCGACTTAGAGGAGAGTATCTCCACCTGATCGCCACTCTGCAGCTTGTGGCTCAGCGGCACGAGCTTGTGGTTCACCTTTGCGCCGATGCAGTGCGAGCCGAGGAAGGTGTGTATCTGAAAAGCGAAGTCGAGAGCCGTACACTGCGCAGGCATTGTCTTTATTTCGCCCTTCGGTGTGAACACGAATATCTCGCTTGCAAAGAGGTTCAGCTTGATGGTATCGAGGAAATCCATTGCGTCGGGCTGTGGGTCGTCGAGGATTTCCTTGATAGTAGAGAGCCAGTTGTTGAGTTCCGAATCGTCATCAACAGTCTCTACGCTCGACTCCAATCCTTTCTCCTTATACTTCCAGTGGGCTGCGAAGCCCTGCTCTGCCACCTCGTCCATGTGGTCAGAACGTATCTGCACCTCTATCCACTTTCCCTGCTTCGACATGAGCGTCACGTGCAGAGCCTGATAGCCGTTTGCCTTCGGGTGGTTCACCCAGTCGCGCAAACGGTCGGGGTGCGACTTATATATCTGACTGATTGCGACGTATATCTTGAAGCACTCGTTGATTTCCTCCGAGCGTTCCTTCGGCGTATAGATAATACGCACGGCGAGAATGTCGTAGATTTCGTCGAAGGTGACGTGCTTGTTCTGCATCTTATTCCAAATAGAATAAGGACTCTTCACACGCGCCTTCAGATCATACTTGATGCCCATCTTGTCGAGGGCAGCACGTATCGGAGCGGTAAAGTTCTCAAAGAGCACATCGCGCTGCGCTTGCGTATCTGCAAGTTTTCCTTTTATATAATCGTATTCCTCCGGATGTTCGTAGCGGAACGAGAGGTCTTCGAGTTCGGTCTTTATCTTGTTCAAACCTAAGCGGTTGGCAAGCGGAGCATAGATGTAAAGCGTTTCGCCTGCAATCTTATACTGCTTATTGGCAGGCTGCGATTGTAGCGTGCGCATATTGTGCAGACGGTCGCATATCTTGATAAGGATGACACGTATGTCGTCGCTCATCGTGAGCAGCAACTTCTTGAAGTTCTCTGCCTGCGCTGATGCCTTGTCGCCAAAGATACCGCCCGAAATCTTTGTCAGTCCGTCTACAATCTGCGCTATCTTCTCGCCAAAGATGTTCGAGATATCCTCTACGGTGTAGTCGGTGTCCTCCACAACATCGTGCAAGAGTGCGGCGCAAATACTTGTAGAGCCGAGTCCCATCTCCTCTACGGCGATGCGTGCCACGGCGATAGGGTGCATAATATATGGTTCGCCCGACAAACGACGCACACCTTTGTGCGCCTGTCGTGCGAAGTTGAACGCCTTTGTTATTATGTCTACCTTCTTTCGGTGACGCGATGCCACGTATATATCAAGTACTTCCTTGAAGGCTTGTTCAATCATTTGATCATCAGCAAGCTCACGCTGCTTGTCTTTCAGATTTTGGTCGTCCATGATTTAGGTCTCCTATATATTAATAAGGTATATATATGTATGCAGCAGTAGGAAGACTTCCGCATCATTACTACTTGACGCGGAGCTTCTTGCCTGCACGGATATTAGTACCGCTGATATTATTCAGTCGCTTCAGTTTGCTCACTGTTGTTCCACTACGACGTGCGATTTCAGAGAGTGTGTCGCCTTGGCGTATAGTCACGCTCCTACGACGACCATTCGAGCCTCTACGTGTTCTCGATTTGCTGTGTCTACCTCTGCCTTTAGAGCGATACGACACGGTTGGGGTCTCTGTGTTCACAGCCACCTCAAGTCGTTTTGTGAGCAGTTCGTCAGGGCGATAGGCGTAGATAGAGTCTTCGTTATCGATGAAGTTGCCCACCATAGCCACGGGCAGGCGCAGTGCTGACGGTTTCGTTCTGCCGTTAACCACATTGCGACGATACTGTGGGTTGAGCTGCTTCACCTGGTCGACATCCATACCAAGCACCTTAGCCACCTGCTCGAAGTGTACATCGCGGTTGACTACCACGGTGTCGGTCTTCACGGGCAAGTCGGCACGCATCGGACAGATGTTGTGCTCGCAGTAGTAGTTCATAATATAGTTGGCGGCGATGAATGCCGGAACATAGCCACGGGTTTCCTTCGGCAGATAGGGATAGATGCGCCAATAGTCCTTCTCGCCGTTTGAGCGATGAATGGCGCGGTTAATGGCTTCTGGTCCGCAGTTGTAGGCTGCGATGACAAGGTTCCAATCGCCGAATATCTTATAGAGGTCGCGCAGGTAGTGAGCTGCGGCGTACGATGCACGCACGGGATCGCGACGCTCGTCGACAAGCGAGTTCACCTCCAAGCCATACTTCTTGCCGGTTGTAATCATAAACTGCCACAGACCAGTGGCACCAACGCGCGAAACGGCGTTCGGGTTGAGTGCCGACTCTATCACTGGCAGATATTTCAGTTCGAGCGGCAAGCCGTAAGACTCGAGTGCCTCCTCGAATATAGGCATATAGAAGTTCTGTGCGCCGAGCATAACGCTCACCGAGCGGCGCAAACGTCCGCTGTAACGGTCTATGAACTTCTGTACGACATCATTGTATGGCATCTCAATGATTGTCGGCATACGGCTCAGACGTTCTTTATACACCTCCGCACTGTACACGGGGTTCACATCGGGCATGTTGCAGTCGAAGTTAACATGCAGATAGGTCTTGCTATTGTAGTTGTTGAGCAGACTATCATAATCGTTGGTAAGTGCCTCGGGCAGGTCGATAACCTCCTGCTTACCATGAGCATCGGTTATAACGATTTCGTCGTCATTATTCTCGCTCTGCGCGAGAGCCTGACTGGTAAAGCCGAAAAATGCTGCGGCTATAAGTATCAGTGATTTATTCATATTCGTTTGTTTGTCTTTAGAAATTCAGGCTACAACTCAATCCCAAGCTATTAGCCTTGAACGGATTTCTTTCACGGTCGTTGTTGAGTATCGTAGGCTCCACCCTCAAGCTCAAGTCTTTCGAGATATCGAACTCGGAGAGCGATGCATCGACGTAGGCATCGATGATGGAGAGTGCGTAGACTCCCACCAAGCAGAAGAAGCTCAGGTCGCGCCAACGACGAAACTTGTCCTTACGTTTCTTGAAGAGTTGCTGATAGCGTTGTATGTTTGTCTCGTCAATCTTCGCTCCGAGATGCAAGAACTGATTATAGCTCTGCGTGTTCGGGTCGTCGTCCATCAAGTCGAGATACGCTTGCGAATAGTCGGAATACATCTGGTTGTTCCAACGCATGGCATAGGCGCAACCAACGAATCCGCCATACACGATCGGCAGTTTCCAATACTTGCGGTTGTATATCTGTCCGGCACCAGGTAGGACAATAGCGAGCCACATTGCACGCTTCGGGTTGGGTCGCCACGTGCTCCAGTCGCGCTTAGGCTTACCTATGATGGTGTCGCTGGCTACGAAGATGCTATCGGCTTTTATAGACGTGAACTGAACATCCATACTATCAGCTACGACCTGCTCTTGCGCCTTTGCTGTTGTACCGAACAGCAGCAGAAACGCAGTAAGTGTCAATGTTTGTAATATATATGTAATGTCCTTTTTCACTGTTCTTCTTTATGATTTGTTTATCTACAAGTAACGCACAGAACGTTTACTTCATCTTATCGAACACAGCCATGATATGCTCCAACTCCTCTTCGTTGGCGAAAGGAATGGTTATCTTTCCCTTGCCTTTCGGCGAGCATGTCATCTGCACTTTCGTTTGCAAGAATTCGGAGAGATGGGTGCGCAGCGCGTTGTACTCCTCTGGAAGCTTCGACTTTGCCACAATCTTCTTCGAGCCACTGTTCACGTCCTCTCCATTCTTCAGCATCTGTGCCATCTCCTCCACCTTGCGTACGGAGTAGCCGTTCTTGAGCACTTCGTTGAAGAGCTTTATCTGCAACGATGGCGAATCGATTGCCAAGATGGCACGAGCATGTCCCATGTCTATCTCTTTCTTCTGCAGGGCTATCTGCACCTGAGCCGGCAGACGGAGCAGACGCAGATAGTTGGTAATGGCTGTGCGGCTCTTTCCTACACGCTCCGACACCTTCTCTTGCGTCATTCCGTCGGCATCGAGCAGATGTTCGTAGGCGAGTGCTATCTCTATGGCATTGAGGTCTTCGCGTTGTATATTCTCAACGAGAGCCATCTCCATAACGTTCTCGTCGGCGATGGTGCGTATGTAAGCCGGAATCGCTGTGAGTCCTGCCATCTGCGAAGCACGCCAACGACGCTCGCCGGCGATAATCTGGAAGCGGTCGTCAGACACCTGACGCAGCGTGATAGGCTGAATAATACCTATCTCACTGATGCTGTTAGCCAACTCCTGCAGTGATTCGGGGTCGAAGTCGCGGCGGGGCTGATTGGGGTTTGCTTCTATCTGGCTGAGCGGAATTTCATTGATTGTGGACGTACCTTGCGTGCGCACACCACCGGTGTCGATAAGAGCGTCGAGTCCGCGTCCGCCTTCTATCTCGTCGAGTCCGCGTCCCAATACGCTTCTATTGTATTTCTTGTGTACTGCCATCGTCTTGTTTGTTTACTCTTTTTTCGTTTTTGTTGATTATTTCCTTGGCGAGTGCCAAGTGGTTCTTCGACCCTGCCGAGTCGGCATCGTAAAGTATTACGGGGAGTCCATGGCTCGGACTCTCGCTGAGCTTCACGTTGCGTTGTATGACAGTCTTGAACACAAGTTCTTGGAAGTGTCGCTTCACCTCGTCGTATATCTGATTGGCGAGGCGCAGACGACTATCGTACATGGTGAGCAGGAAGCCTTCTATCTCCAACGCCGGATTGAGCTTGCTCTTTATAATCTTAATGGTGTTGAGGAGCTTTGTAATGCCTTCGAGTGCGAAGTACTCGCACTGCACGGGAATGATGACCGAGTCGGCTGCGGTGAGGGCATTCACGGTGATGAGTCCGAGCGACGGACTGCAGTCGATAAGTATATAGTCGTAGTCGTCGCGTATCTGGTCGAGCATATTCTTGATAACGCGCTCGCGGTTCTTCAGGTTGAGCATCTCTATCTCTGCTCCAACGAGGTCAATATGGCTGGGAATGACGTCGAGCCCGTTGATGTCGGTGGTGTAGACAGCATCGTGTACGTCAGCATGATCGATGATGCACTCGTAGAGCGAGCAGTCAATCTCCTTGATGTCCACACCAAGTCCGCTCGATGCGTTCGCCTGCGGGTCGGCGTCCACCACGAGCACCGTCTTTTCGAATGTAGCGAGCGATGCTGCCAAGTTTATTGTTGTTGTTGTCTTGCCTACGCCACCTTTTTGGTTGGCCAATGCTATTATCTTTCCCATTTGAAGTCAAAATTATTCGGCAAAGGTACATATTTTATATGAGAATAGGCTCGTTTAAACCTTTTTTCGTACTTTTGCATAAGAAATAAAACCAAAATTATGAATACGAAAAAGCCATTAATACTGATTTCTAACGACGACGGCTATCATGCCAAGGGTATAAACTCACTCATTGACATGCTGCGCGACATTGCCGACATCATCGTATGCGCTCCCGAATCGGCTCGATCGGGCTTCGCCACGGCGTTCTCTGCCACAGTTCCGCTACGCCTCAAGCTGCGCCGCGACGAGGTGGGTATGCAGATGTGGTCGTGCAACGGCACACCGGTCGACTGCGTGAAGATTGCGCTGCAGGAGCTATTCGCCGACCGCCTGCCCGACATGATTTTGGGCGGCATCAACCACGGCGACAACGCTTCGGTAAATGTTCACTATAGCGGCACAATGGGTGTGACACTTGAGGGTTGCATGAAGTACATCCCGTCTATCGGTTTCTCGCTCTGCGATTTCTCTTCGGATGCCGACTTCGAGCCGCTGCGCCCGTATGTGCGTCAGATTGTGCAAAAGGTGCTCAGCGAGGGTCTGCCTAAGGGCGTGTGTCTGAACATAAACTTCCCGAAACTCACTGAGTTTAAGGGCATAAAAATATGTCGCATGGCTATGGGCACATGGTACAACGAATGCGTAAAACAGCGCCATCCGCACGGCTACGACTACTATTGGATGACTGGCTCCTACCGCAACGACGAGCCGGAGCAGGAGGATACCGACAACTGGGCGCTCACGCATGGCTACATATCCATCACACCGACACGCATCGATATTACGGATTATGACCTGCTGCGCAACTGGCAAAACAAGTTTTGAGAAAAGTAAAAAGGTAAAAAAGTAAAAGGGTAAAAAAGCCCTTCCAATCCTTGGCTTAGGAAGGCCTAAAGAGGCTTAGTTCGGCTTAAACGCCACCTGCCCTCGGCTTAAACATCACCTAAAAATGAAATACTACTTAATCGTTGGCGAGGCATCTGGCGACCTCCACGCCTCGCATCTTATGAAAGCTCTGCTCAAGGAAGACCCAGCAGCAGAGTTCCGTTTCTTCGGTGGCGACATGATGTCGGCTGTCGGAGGCACACGTGTGCGCCACTACCGCGATTTGGCGTATATGGGCATCATCGCCGTACTGCTCCACTTGAGCACAATTCTGCGCAACATGGCGTTCTGCAAGCGCGACATCGTGGAGTGGCAGCCCGACGTAGTGATACTTGTTGACTATCCGGGCTTCAACCTGAAGATTGCGAAGTTCGTGCACAACAACACGCACATTCCCGTTTATTATTACATCTCACCGAAGATATGGGCGTGGAAGGAGTATCGCATCAAGGAGATTAAGCGCAACGTCGACGAGCTTTTCTCCATTCTGCCGTTCGAGGTGCCGTTCTTCGAACAGAAGCACCACTACCCCATCCATTACGTAGGCAACCCTACTGCGGAGGAGGTAAGACAGTTTCAGGCTACATACAACGTAGACGATGCCACATTCCGCCGTCAGCATGGGCTCGATGTGCGTCCCATCATAGCGTTGCTCGCCGGCAGTAGAAAGCAGGAGATAGCGGGCACACTGCCACAGATGATTGCTGCTGCGCAGCGCTTCGCCGACTACCAGCTTGTGCTTGCTGCGGCACCAGGCATCGAACCCGAGTTCTACGACGCACACATCAGCGGAAGCAACGTGCGCGTGGTGCGCGGTGAGACCTACGCCCTGCTTTCTCATGCCCACACGGCACTCGTCACGAGTGGCACGGCTACGCTCGAGACGGCACTTTTCCGCGTTCCGCAGGTGGTGTGCTACAACACCGCGCTGCCCAAACTGGTGGGACTGCTGCGTCCGTTGGTGCTGAAGGTGAAATACGTGTCGCTTGTCAACCTCATCGCTGACCGCGAGGTGGTGCCCGAACTGGTGGCTAACACGTTCTCAGAAGCTAACGTAGCCGAGCAACTCACACGTCTGCTTCCCGACGGCGAGCCACGCCAGCAGATGCTTGCCGGCTACGAGGAGGTATGGCAGAAGATTGGTGCCGACAGTCCGTCGGAGCGCACAGCGAAGGAGATAGTTTTAAAAGTAAAAGAGTAAAAAAGTAAAAGAGTAAAAAAGGTGAAAGAGCAAAAAAGGTAAAATGCGCAGCTGCATTTTACCTTTTTTACTTTAGAACCGTGCAAAGACTCTTACATATACTTCTTTACGAACTCCAGCACTCTGTGCGTGTACTCCTCTTTATAGTCGCCATACGCATCGGCGTGCTTGCTGCCGTGTGCTATCCAGAGTGCCTTAGGCTGCGGTTTCGCCTCGTAGAGCGGATACACCATCCAGGTGGGCACAAACGTATCGTTGTCGCCGTGTATGAAGAGCATCGGCTTCTGACATTTCGCCACCTGCTTCAGTGGCGATGCCTCATTGAAGTTCCAGCCGTACTTTGCCTGCACAAGCCACGAGGCAGTGTACATCAGTGGGAAGTCTGGTAACGAGAAGCGGGCAGATATTTCGTTCGAGAACTCGTCCCACACGCTCGTATATCCACAGTCCTCCACGAAACACTTCACATACTGCGGTGTCTGTTCGCCACTGACGCACATCGTCGTAGCGGCACCCATCGAGATGCCGTGCACCACAAGGCGCATCGAGTCGGCTTCGGTGCGGAACAGTTCGGGTGCCAAACTTATCCAGTGTAGCACGTCGAGGCGATCCTTCCATCCCATCTGTATGGCGTCGCCGTCGCTCTGTCCGTGCGCATAGAGGTCGGGCAGCAGCACGTTAGCCCCAAGCTCGCGATTGTAGATGCGTGCGATGGGCAACATACGTGTGGCGTTATCACAATAGCCATGCACAAGCACGGCGGTGCGCCCCTTCGCACGTGGCGAACGAACAAACAAAGCATGGGCACGCTTACCTGTTGTGGGCATCACAACGAACGTATCGCGCAGTGCGCCTACGGTTTGCAAACTGTCGAGCCACGACTTCAGTTCGGGGAAACGCTTCTCTATCTGTGCCAAATTGGAGTTGCGCTCGCGCTCAGCACTCACAAGAGCATAGTCGACAAGGTAGAACGACCCTGCCGTAACTATGGCGAGGAAGAGCGCAAGGGTGGCGCCAAGGGTGACGAATAACTTTTTATGCTTCATACTGTTAAGAGTCTACAAATACTACTTCAGATACGGTTTCAGCACCTCCACCCACTTCAGGTATCCCTTGCCGAGCAGATGCAGTCCGTCGTTGGTGTACTCTGGGTTCATCACGTCGGTAGAAGGCGTTACGAGCGATTTGTACACGTCGATGTATGTAACGCCGTGGCGTGCGGCAACAGCCTTTATCTTTGCATTGAGCGCAGGAATATTCTTCTTACAGTCCATGTGACCAGAGAACTTGTTGAACTTCGGGTTCACTGGGAACACGCTCTGCACGTAAAGCTTCGTCGCAGGCGACTCGCGCTTCACGCGCTCCACAATTTTCTCCACGTTCTTCACAATCTCGTCCATACTCTTGCCGCGCGCAAAGTCGTTGGTACCGATGAGCAGGAATATCTTCGCCGGCTTGCCCTTTGTCACAGTGCTCAAACGGTCGAGTACGCCTTGGGTTGTATCGCCACTGATACCGCGGTTCTTGGCGTGCGGATTGCCCAGCAGCTCTGCCCACTCGCCACCGTTGGTGATGCTGTTGCCGAGGAAGATGATGTCGCTCTTGCTGGTAGGCAGCACCTCAAACAGACTGGCACGCTGATAATAGAATGTGGAGTGTTTCTGCTCCTGAGCCTGCATCGTGCACGCACAGAACAGGCTCAACATAACGATTAGCTTCTTCATAGCTGTACTTTTATTGTTACGCTACACTCAAGCCGGTGCAGCAATCGAATTGAAACGTTTATCTAACTCTAACGACAAAAGTACTAATAAAAATCGAAAGCGCCTATGTTTTTTACATCCTTTTGTGCAAAAAACACAGCTACGAGGAAGACTTATTCGACAAAAATACGTAACTTTGCAAGCGTTAAATCAAAGTGTAACTAATTTATGGACGACTATCACGCGGAAAACCCGAATTTGTAATGCAGGAGGACGCTCTCACAATGCGGTCTCCCAAGCATCGTTTAACCCAAGGAGACAGCTTTATGAGAACATACTGGAACACCAATTCTACCCTCAAACAAATCGAAGAGTGGCAGCCGAACTGCTGGATACAAGTTACATGTCCAACAGAAGAAGACCAGCAATTGCTGGAAGACGAGTTTAACATACCCGATTATTTCCTTTCCGACATCAGCGATACCGACGAACGTGCCCGCTACGAGTACGACGACGGCTGGATGCTCATCATCCTTCGTATCCCTTACGTCAAGGAGATACGCTCACGTACGCCGTACACCACCGTGCCGCTCGGCATCATCCACAAGCGCGACGTGACCATCACCGTGTGCTACTACGAGACGAACATGATGATCGATTTCGTTTCCTACCACCAGAAGCGCGGCGAGGGATTTACCGACTATGTTGACATGACATTCCGCCTCTTCCTCTCTTCTGCCGTGTGGTATCTAAAACGCCTGAAGCAGATTAACACGCTCATCGAGAAAGCGAAGCACAACCTTGACCACAACGTGAACAACGAGTCGCTCATAGCACTCTCGCGTCTGCAGGACTCACTCACCTACTTCGTCACATCTATCCGTGGCAACGAGACATTGCTTGCCAAACTGAAGTTCAAGCTGCAGGTGGACGAACTGGATGCCGACCTCATCGAGGACGTAAACATCGAGATGTCGCAGGCTCGCGAGACAACGAACATCTACTCCGACATCCTCGAATCGACGATGGACACCTACTCATCCATCATCAACAACAACATGAACACCGTGATGCGTACACTCACCTCCGTGTCAATCATCATGATGTTGCCCACACTCATCTCCTCATTCTTCGGAATGAACCTCATCAACGGCATGGAAGAATACCCGTTCGGCTTCATCGTGGCGATACTTATCTCGGTGATAATATCAGCCCTTTCGTGGATTATACTGCGACATAAGCGACTGCTTTAAAGCAAAATGCAAAAATAAATTGCGTTTTTTGTCGCTATTCAAAATATTTTATTTAAGTTTGCAGTCTATAATAAATAATGTGAGGATGTGGCTTCGCGCCACATTCGTGTGAATTACCCTTATCATAAACTTAAAACAGTTAAATGATGGACTCTCAAGAAAACGCCCTGTTGCAAGGTGCACAAGAAGAGCAGAACGTGGAGCAGACTGCCGTAGAGCAGACCGCTGCAGCCGACGTTCAGCAAGTAGAGAACACAAAAGTCTACAAAACTAAACAAGAAGTCGTTGACCGCCTGAAGGAAATCGTCGCAAGCGACGAAGCTCCAGTTAAGGAGGAAATCGACCTTTTAAAGACAGTATTCTACAAACTCCACATCGCAGAGCGTGAAGCACGCCTGAAGGAATACATCAACGGCGGTGGTAACCCTGAAGCTTATCAGGTTTTGCCCGACGAAACCGAGGAAACTTTCAAGGCGCAAATGGCTGTAATCCGCGAGAAACGTGCGCAGATTATGCAGCAGCAGGAGGCTGAAAAGCAAGCCAACCTGGAGAAGAAACTCGAAATAATTGAGAAAATCAAAGCCATGGCTACATCGCCCGACGAGGCAGGCAAGTCGTTCGGTGAGTTCAAGGAGCTGCAGCAGCAGTGGAAGGACATCAAGAACGTGCCGGCTGACAAGGCTAACGAGCTTTGGCGCAACTACCAGTTATATGTAGAGCAGTTCTACGACCTGCTCAAGCTCAACTCTGAGGCTCGCGAGTACGACTTCAAGAAGAACCTCGAGCTGAAGACAAAGCTATGCGAGGCAGCAGAGAAGCTCGCCGACGAGGAAGACGTAATCAGCGCTTTCCACCAGCTTCAGGAGCTCCACCAGCAGTACCGCGAGATCGGACCAGTGGCTAAGGAGCTGCGCGAGGAGGTATGGGCACGCTTCAAGGCTGCATCTACCGTAATCAATAAGCGCCACCAGCAGCACTTCGAGGATCTACGCGCTAAGGAGGAGGAGAACCTCGCACGCAAGACTGCCCTCTGCGAGAAGGTGGAGGAGCTCTGCAAGACCGACAACAAGGGCGCTGCCGACTGGGAGAAGCACTCTAAGGAGATTATCGACATACAGAACGAGTGGAAGACCATTGGCTTCGCTCCGCAGAAGATGAACGTGAAGATATTCGAACGCTTCCGCGCTGCTTGCGACGACTTCTTCGGACGCAAGGCTGAATACTTCAAGGCACTCAAGGCTACCTTCTCAGAGAACATCGAGAAAAAGAAGGCACTTGTAGAGAAGGCGCAGGCACTCGCCGACAGCACCGACTGGAAGGCAACAAGCGACAAGCTCATCGCGCTGCAGAAGGAATGGAAGACCATTGGCATGGTTCCGAAGAAGCTCGGCGACCAGCTCTGGCAGGACTTCCTCGGCGCATGCAACAAGTTCTTCGAGGCTCGCAACGCAGCCGGCGCTGGTCAGCGCAACGAGGAGCACGCCAACCTCGAGAAGAAGCAGGGCATCATCGAGCAGCTGAAAGCACTCGCCGAGAACGCTGCCGAAGCTACACGCGAGAAGGTGCAGGCACTCACCGAGGAGTACAACAAGGTGGGACACGTGCCGTACAAGGAGAAGGATAAGCTCTACGAGGCTTATCACGAAGTGCTCGACCGCATCTACAAGGAGCTGAACATCTCTACAAAGCGTCGCCGTCTGAACGACTTCAAGGCTAACATCAAGAACGTGGCAAAGCGTGGAGAAGAGGCTCTCGACAATGAGCGTGGACGTCTGGTTCGCCGCTTCGACCAGCTCAAGCAGGAGATTCAGACCTACGAGAACAACCTCAGTTTCCTCAACGCAAGCTCTAAGAAGGGCAACAGCCTCATCGACGAGATGAACCGCAAGGTGCAGCACCTGCGCGACGACCTCGAACTGGTTCGCCAGAAGATAAAGGCAATCGACGCAGAAAACAAGTAAACGCAAGTTAACAATGCCCAAAGAGGCCTAAGAAGGCTTAGTTCGGCTTAAACGCGCAGCCCTAAGAAGGCTTAGTTCGGCTTAAAAGCAGCCTAAGAAGGCTTAAAATAAAAAAGATGGAGTCAACAATCGTTGGCTCCATCTTTTTGTTTTATCAGCATCAGCGGAAAACACCGCCCATCATTTCTTCATATCCTTATCCACCATTGCCGCGACGCACGAATCCGACCACACATTCTCGGCGGTCTCAATCATATCGAGCACCGTGAAGACGGGCAGTATGACACCCATTATCGCAACCGGCGCACCCACGCCCGACATCAGCGAGAGCGTGAGGAAGAAGCAGCCCATCGGCACTCCGGCGTTGCCGATGGCAGCCACCACAGAGATGAACAGCCAAAGCAGCATCACGGGCAGCGAGAGTTCGATGCCGCCGTTCTGCATCACGAAGAGCGATGTCACGAAGATGAACGCAGCACAACCGTTCATATTGATGGTTGTGCAGATGGGCAGCACGAAGCGCGCCACCTTGCTATCCACACCGAGTCGCTCCTCCGAGGTCTGTATCGTCACGGGCAGCGTGGCAGCCGAACTCTTTGTGAACAGCGCCATGAGCACAGCCGGCATCATGCGGCGCATAACGTGCACGGGGTTGAGTCCGCGAGCCACGAGGAACAGTGGCAGCACCACGAAGAACTGCAGCATATTACCACCCAATATCACGGCTACATACTTGCCTATCGATGCTACGACCGTGCCTGCCGACACCTCTGCCGACAGCTGCGCAGCGAACGCCACGATGCCAACAGGCAGCACAGCGATGAGCCAGCGGATGAGCCTTGACACTACCTCCTGCAGCGCACTCAGTCCGCGCATAAGCAGCCCCTTGTTCTCCCCCTCGGGCATCTTCGCCAACACCAAGCCCACAGCCACGGCGATGAGCAGCACCGACAGCACATTGCCCTCAATAAACGGGCGCAGGAAGTTGTCAGGCACGATGCCAATCATATAGTCGAAGTACGACCCATTGGTCACCTCCTGCGGTACGCCGTCACCCAGACGGCTACTCTTCACCATCTCCATCGGCAAGTTGTCGGGCGAGATGATGATATAGAGCACCATGCCCACAGCAGCTGCAGCGATAGTGGTGAGCAGCGTGTAGCTGATGGTATGGCGGAAGATGCGACGTGTTTCGCGCTGCATACCGAACGTTGCGAGTGTTGTTGTCACGGCGAGTGCTATGGTGGGCACGGCTATAAACTGGAAGAGACGTGTGAAGACAGTAGCCACGAAGTTAGCCATCGTGTTCACCCACTCCACGCCGAGCAATCCGAGGCACGAGCCCACAACCAATGCGCCAAGCCACAGCCAGAAGTTCTGCCTTCCGCCACAACAGGTGTGTTTTGTTTCTGATTTGTTGTTCATTCTAATATCTAAAAGAAAGGGTTATTAAACGGTTTTCTTATTTCAGCGCTTCGACTTGAAGAATTCGGTCATCAGCGTTCGGCACTCCTCCTCCAGAACGCCACTCACCACCTCGCACTTCGGGTGCAGAGCCTTTGGAGCGAAGGCGCGGAAACCGCGCTTCTCGTCTGCAGCACCATACACCACGCGACGCACCTGCGCCCAGCCCAATGCCCCGGCGCACATTATGCACGGCTCAACTGTGACGTAGAGCGTGCAGTCGGTGAGATACTTTCCACCGAGCTGATTAGCAGCCGACGTTATCGCCTGCATCTCGGCGTGTGCCGTCACGTCACCAAGTGTCTCCGTGAGGTTATGCGCACGCGCAATGATGCGGTCGCCAGCCACGACAACCGCGCCCACGGGTATCTCGCCCTCGTCGCGTGCCGCCTCTGCCTCCACCAGAGCACGACGCATAAACTGCTCGTCCTTCTTCTGCTGTTCTGTATTCTCCATGTCGTTTTATGTCTTCAAGTGGATACCTAATAAGTACATCGTAGATACTTAATATATACATCGTAGATACTAAGCAACTAAAAAAGTGAATACAAAGATAATGCAAAAGAAAGACAACACAAAATAAGTGGTACTTATTTTTTTATAATATAAGTACCACTACCGCATACCAACCTACTTACTTTCAACAATTTTAACGATTCTAACGCTTACTTCATACAACAGGTATAAAGGAATCGTTACCAACACAAGTGTCATCAAATCAGGAGGTGTTATAATTGCAGCAATAATCATAATAACGATTACAGAGAGCGCACCTGCAACAACCCTATAATACGAAATAACATTCGACGAAGCACTTCTAAATGTCCGCCGAATGTCATTAAGTCAGGAATATTTTCCTTAGTCATTTAAACATATAAGTTACAATAATGAATGCCAAATACAACAACCATTAATCCTATTAGCAGCAGTTTTATTAATAAAATATATGAAGTTTTGTCACTTATATAATTCCAAGCAGAGGCAGCTTTTTTAGGTTCTAATTTCCCAAGTCGAACATACTTGTGTAAAACTCGTGCAATGTGTTGCATTATAAAGCGATACACCATTTCGATAGACAAATATAGAATACAAAGGAAAATAACGATATAAAGTTGCTTCTTTTCTAAATTCGTTTCTGTTGTAAACATTGCTGCCCATGAAGACCCAAACAAGGCATAGACGATTCTTTCTGCATGTTTATTGAACAGCCTTGAATTTTCTGCTATATACGAAGCTAAGTTATTTTGTAAACTTTCCATTTTCATTTTTGGGAATAACGGCGGCAACCGCTTTATTCTTGCCTATTGTATATTTATCAAACTTGTGTAATAATGGAGAATCTTTTGAATTATCCGGTATTGATACTATGTCAAAAAAACTTTTCTTTTTACCTTCTGGAGTTTTCGTAACTCTTATCTCTAATGGTTTACTATTTGGTACTGTTCCTGGATAAATCTGAAGAGGTAGATTATTAAAAAAATCACAAAATATACAGTTTCCCTTATTATTATCTATAAAATCTTCTAATTTTCCTATGCCTTCCATCGCTTTATCATAGTCTTTATACAATAAAGCAGTTTTTATTTCGTCCTTTAAGGTTCGGAGTTTATTTAAATCATTCTTCTTCATAAAATCATCTTGCCAACTTATAGTTCATCCATTCATCCTTTACGGAATCAGAGAAAATTATTGCGGGAGTTTGTGGTTTCCGATTTATCACGATAGACTGGCGTCTTACATTTGTAGTGATATACTCAGATAATTCTCCTAAAGAGCATTTTCCTTTTGTCTCATTCAGTTTTTTCAAAAGGAAATAGGTAAATAAACCATGGGCTTTCTCATTATACGGATAAGCGGTTTCTTCCCCTGATGATGCTGTGATAACAATAAGTTTGCCCATAGGTTTTTGTTCTTTGGCTTTAATTGCAACACCACGAGCCGAAGCCAACATACCATTACCTCTCTGTGCTCCACTAAAGCAAGCATCCATAAATACGATTACAGACTTAGCATTAAGTTCGCCCAATTCTTTGTAAAGCCTTGCCAGAGGGAAGCACACCTCTGTTGATTTGCCGTCAGCGTCGGTAGGAAGCAGATATGCTGTTTGGTCTTTCTCGTTAGGTATACCATGTCCAGCATAATAGAAGATGACATTCATGTCGCCGTTATAAGCATTGGCAATCTCTTTAATGTCATTGAGAGCCGAGAGCATAGAACCAAATGTAGCATCCTTATATTTACGAATGTTTTGCATGGGTATGCCAAGTGTCTTTTGGCAATATTGCGCAAATATGTTCATGTCGTTATTGGCAAACGCAACCTTTGGCACAAGGTTGTAGTTCTCGTTGCCTATTGCAATGACAAAAGTGTTCGACTGTAATGATGCAGTTTGCGGAATGTTCTTGTCGATAGTATTGTCTACAGCTTTCTTAGGAGACGCATTCTGAGCGACCGAAGTTTTTCCGTCAAGATCAACATTCAGAGTCGGCACGTCATAGCTTAAATAATCCAGATTGTCATTCGCAGCCCTCTCAGTGCTCTTCCACGACTTGTTGCCTAAACTGAATATGCAAGATGTCACAGCGATATTGTCATCTATAATACCATAGGTCGGCTGCATTGCTACTTTGCTCCAATTAGATTTGAACTGCATTGCTTCTTCTAACGGTATCTTTGCGTAGATGGTGTTTGCACCTTCTATGCTAACAGGATAAGCTCCATAGTCGGCATCGTATGTACCTAATGTTCCTTTTGTTGTTTTAGGTTTGTGCAGAGCTATATATTCAGTCTTTGCCTGATTTACAATCTCATCAACTTTGTTTTTCTGATTTTCAGCAGTAACTCGTTGCCTCCATTGCTCAGTGGTTTCATATTCTTTCTTTTTTTGCCATTGTGGTATTTCTTTAGCTATTTTGCCTAATGCCATATAGCTAAATGTTGTTTGTATCTTTTCGAATTTCTTATCAAAGGGAGTTCCCATAAAAGGAGATTCAGGATTGTCGCTTTTATAGCCGTACATACCATACTTAATATTTGAATTCAAACCTTTTACGCTTTTTATGCCCGTACCCCAAAAGGCACAAAAGCCAATATAGGTAACAGAAGTAGGAATATCTATATGAGCTAAACCTTTACAACCATGAAAGGCATCATTACCTATTGACTTTAGTTTTTGGGGAAAATGTATATTTGATAATTTAGGATTTCCTCTAAAAGCATTGTCCCCAATTATTTCAACATTGTCATTTAAGTAAACTTTTTCAAGTTGACTATTTGATGAAGAGCAACAAAAAGCACTATTCCCAATTTCTCTTATATGTTTTGTTAAATACACTTCTTTCAAATTAGGAAAATTCTCAAGAACTTTAAAGTCAATTTTTTCAATGTTTCTGATTTGCAAATCTATGACTTTTTCAAATAGAGCAGAACAACTATACTTGTCTTCAAGTGATTTTATTATAGTATTGCCATCTATAGACAAATGAAGCGAAAAATTATAATAACCAAATTTTTCATTACAGTAATCAGAACCCACAGGTTTCAATTTTTCTATACCTTGTGGAAGTATTAAGGCATGGAGTCGTCTGATTGAGCCCAGCCAATTTATATCAAAATAAGAGAACTGTGTATCTCTAAAATCCAATGCTCCTATATTACTATATGCAAAAGCGTCTAAATAAAAATCTTTAAGACGCTTAGGAAATCGTATATAATTTATCGTGCAACTACAAAAAGCATAGTTCGAAATATACTCCATTTCTTCTGGTAAATATATATTCCGAAAAGAATTATAATGGAACGCTCCCGCTCTAATATTTTTTACAGTTTGAGGAATGATAATATCTTTCGTCTCAGCCCCCCAGTATTGTTCCTTGTAATATGCCCCAAACTTCCCCTTTTTCTCTGGCTTTTTGTTTGCAACTTCCACAACAGTATACTGCTTGTTTTGTATAGAAACAGTAGAAGGTATTCTTAGCACCGTATCATTGACTTCGGCTCCAATAACGGCAACTTCTTTATCATTAAGAATTCTATAATGAAAACCTCCTACATTAATATCCTTTGCATACGCTATTGCGCATAGGAATAAAGCTGTGATAAAAGTCAGGTATAATCTTTTCATTGTTTATTTGTTAATTGTTATTGTTGTCATTTTATAGGTTATGTTTCTATCTTTATTCTGATTGCGTATGAGCCATTTCTGAAACTCCTCATAAGACAGTTCTCTTGGTAGCCCTTCATCATTCTTATTGTCTACAGCCTTCGTAAATATGTTTGTAGAAAAGATAGTATATATAATGTTCGTTTCTTGTTTACGAGAGCAAGTCATTGTATATTCATCAATGTATGGCTTCAACTTGGGAGAAACCTCTTGTGCTGAGAATAACACATACTTTTTATTTGCTTCTACGTGGAAACAGCCAGTCTTCATGTTTTGGTATGGCAATAAGCAGTAGGCTTGCTGGTCAGCGTCTATAAGATATACGACAAGATAACCATCCACGGGCGACTGGAAAGACATGAAGAGGTCGTCGCCGCTTTTAAACGAGTTGCTTTCAAACTTGTCATCAGTGCCATTGCGCAAAACCAAAGCCTTAAAGTCAACTGATGCAGAAACAATTTCTCTTATTCGTCCTTTTGCCACAACACGCACTACAAGCATGTTTTTTTCGTAGGATATGTTGAATTGTGGCTTGCCTATCGTCTCTATCCATTCTCCTCTAACCTCACTTCCTCCAACAGAAAGAAAATCTACATCCGATTCATCATTACTATTTTTAACCAATGTAGAATTCGATTGTGATATGGTTGTGCCAAACTCGTCTGCAATCAATTGGATTTTCAGACGCTCCAACGCTATTTGCTTGGCTTTTTCTAAATCAACATTCTCTGGCACAATGTAGCTATATTCTCCCTCCACTTTCTTTATTTGTTGAGAGAAACAACTAATAGAGAATGCTATGCTTATCAAGCAGCACAGGAGCCTCTTTACCATCCTAATATCTCATCAAGTTTCTTATGTATTTCTTCCCCCTTTTCATTCAGCTCCTCTTGTATAGCTCGCTTTGCTGCCGCCTTTGCCATAGCACCATTATAGGCTATGCGAACAAGCACTTCTTTATTCTTGTTCGTCTTTATGCGATAGCATTCCATGACAGTTATGGTACGACCGATGTTTTGAGAGATGAGATTCTTGGCTCCCATAATACTTTGAGTCAATGAAGAAGCGTCTTCATTTGCAAGTTGTTGATTGGCTACTGAGTTCTTAATCAATGCAGTTACTTCTGTTTGTATCTGACCTGCAAGATTCTGCTTAGCTAATTCCAAGGCCTGCATTTTGGCGGCATCATAGTTCTCGCCAATACTCATCGCTTCGCCCATAAGATACTTAGGGTACATGTCATCATCATATTCCATCTGCATCATGTAAGACTTGTCCAATTGTTTCTCTAAAGGTAAGGCACCTGGTGCCGTTATCCAGCCTTCTTTTGTTAGTTTCTTGGCATCTTTTCTTGCAGCTTTAGATGCTTTTTCGTTTAACTCACTCTTGGACGCTTTACGCATCTCTTGACGTTCTTTACGAACATCTTTTGCTGTCTGTGCAGTCATGTTTCCACTAAGGCAAAGAAGGGCAAATGTACATACAATTAATTTTCTCATTGTTTTATTGATTTTACATTATATAATTAGACTACTTTTATAAATATACTTGGAATATAAGCAGTTGCGACTAAGCATAGCCCTGATATTTCCACAACGATACGTTGTTGTCCTGCAATACGAGCCACACGACCTGTTACCCCCTTAAATTCTCCCTCAATCACCTTTACTATATCACCACTTTTATAGTGGCATTGTTCCGCGGACACTATCCGTACATGCTCACTGTCTGTACTTGTTGCTTTGATAAAGTTCGTCATTGATGTAAATGGGATGGTGAGAGGGGGATGTTTGCCATTGTCCTCCAATGGTTTTGTCTTATCAAGATAAAATTTTAAAACAGATGTCTCTTCTCCCTTTTTCTTGATAATGGAGTTTACAGTCTCCCTTGTAGCATATACAAAAAAGAGATTGGGAAGAAGAGGCTGTAATATTCGCTTCTTCCCAATCTCTTTCTTTATTACATAATGCATAGGCATATATGACTGCACATTGGCTGTAGATATGATGTCGCAAGCTTTCTGTGTTCTGTTGTAAGTCACTCGCAATACGAACCATTCGTGATTTGCCTTTTGCACATAGTCCGAGGACACCCCTGTTTGTGAGCGTTGAGCTTCGGGGAGGACGTTGGAGGTAAGTCCAACGTGAGTAGATCTGCTTCGACCTCTGGTGGTATGCGCATTAATCAATGCGTTCATATCGTTTCTTATGTCTGGCGTTAAGTCCGCAATTATTGACATAAAAAAAGCGTGGAATCGTCCTGTTGTCCATTCCACGAGTCGAGGCTCTTGCATTGCCTATTATAGTCGAACAGACAACGTCAGAGCCCACGCCGATATGAAAACCATTACCGTTAAGAGACTTCTATGATACATCTGATTGTATCCCAAAAGGATACAATCTATGCTTACAAGGTCTCCACGGGGATTGATAAATCACACCCGGGACATCTACCGTTGACCATATTCGAGACTATAATTCAGAATGTTTGCAAGATTCGACTCGTCTCAAACACAGCGTAAGATAAACGCCTTCTATATGTCTTGACTCTCTTCCCACCCATAGCCCGCTTATTACCGAGAAAGTTGTTTGGACTTCTCAGTTTTCAGCTCGGCGTTGGCTGTCTGCTTAGCGACATTGAGCGAACCCAATTTGACACACAGACTTGAGAGCCACTGCAAATTTAATGATATTTTATCATAACAAGCAAGGTTTATACAAAAAATCTGTCAATACTATCCGATTTTAACATTCAAACGACGAAGAAATCCACTTTTGCGTATTTTTCTTGCTAAAAAGTTTGTATTATGAATGATTATTCTTATCTTTGCTGCACGAGAACCCGCCAAGCCTCTCAACGATGCTCAAATGTGCGGGTCGTTTTTGTTTTTATGGGTATATGGCAGCAAGAGTTCCGTTTATAAAAACATATTCCACACCCCAAGAGTTAGTACAGATACTCAAAACAAGAGGTATGGAGATAACCGATGAGGAAAAGGCTCAGCATTATCTTTCCCACATCGGTTACTATCGTTTGTCTGCCTATATGTACCCATTGCTTTCCATTCCCAAGGAGCAACGTCTATTCAAGCGAGGAACGTCTTTCAGTAAGGTTATGATGTTGTATCGTTTTGACAAGAAGCTACGCCTACTATTATTCAATGAAATTGAAAAGATAGAGGTCGCTGTGCGTTGCGCTATCGTGAACTTTGGGACGGAAATGACAGGCAACCCTTTTTGGATGACTGATGCCAACAATTTCTCAAATCCGTCCAAGTTCAATCGCTCTATACGTCTTATAGAATCACCCACATTTCCTGTAATTTTGGTGTGACTGAAGGTTAAAACGTTAAATCTTCACCTTTCCGTATCTAAACAGATGCCATATTGTCACTTTTCTACCGTTTAGAATGTATAATACTGATAATCAACTAACAATACATTTGTATTTTAACGCGGTAGAGGTCGAATTAAACAAAAACAAGCCTACTTGCTTTGTCGTCTCTCCAAATAGCTGTAACTTTGCCTGCAAAACGAACAACATGGCAAAGCATAACGACACGGGAAAATGGGGCGAGGACCTGGCTACCGACTATCTGCGCAACTCGGGATACGAGATTATTGAGCGCGACTGGCGCGACGGTCACCGCGACATCGATATCATAGCGCGGTCGCCCGACCTGCGCACCATAGTGTTTGTGGAGGTGAAGACGCGAGCTACGGATGTCATTACAAAGCCGGAGGAGGCGATCGACCGAAAGAAGATTCGCAACATCGGCATGGCTGCCGACTCGTATGTGAAGATGCTCAACGTGCTCGACGAACTGCGCTTCGACGTGATTTCCGTTATTGGCGGCACGAAGGAGACGGCGCAAGTGGAGCACATCGTCGATGCATTCAACCCGTGCTTGGCATTTTGAATTCAAAACTCTGAAAATGAAGATACTAAAACTCACGGAGACCACGTCGACGAACGATGTGCTTCTTGCTCACCCCGTTCCCTCGCCTAAGGAGATGGTGGTAGCGGTGGCTGAATATCAGACGGCAGGACGCGGACAGGCTGGCAACTCATGGGAGAGCGAGCGCGGCAAGAACCTGCTGTTCTCCATACTCACCTGTCCGCAGAACATAGCCGTGACTGACCAGTACGTGCTGTCGATGGCTGGGGCACTGGCGCTGAAGGCTGCGCTCGACCGCTACACCGACCACATCACGCTGAAGTGGCCCAACGACATCTACTGGCGCGACCGCAAGATAAGCGGTACGCTCATCGAGACCACCGTGAAGGGGAAACGCATAGACCGCTGCGTGTACGGCATCGGTCTGAACGTGAACCAACACGAGTTTCGCAGCAATGCGCCCAATCCCGTATCGCTATATAATATAATAGGTGTAGAGACACCACTCAACGAGGTGCTTGATGCCGTGCTTCTTAGCTTCAACGAATACTACCAGCGTGCTATCGAGGGCGACATCAGCGGCATCATCCACGAATACAACGCTGCGCTGTTCCGTCGCGAGGGGCTGCACGCCTACGAAGACTGCGCCACGCATGAGCACTTCGAGGCACGCATCAGCCGCGTTGCGCCCAACGGATGCCTGCATCTCATCGACGCAAATGGACAAGAACGCACGTATTGGATGAAGGAAGTGAGGTTTATCCTATAATGGTTTGGCTACATCACGAAAAAGCAGTACATTTGCATCACAAGGGGGTGCACACAAGGGGGTGCACATAAGGGGGTGCACTTGTCTCAAGTGCACCAACAAAGCAAAAAGTGCACCAATCAAGGGATAGCACCAACAGTTCTGTTGGTGCAGCTGAGACAGCTGCACCCCCTAAAGTGCACCAACCAACCAAAAAGTGCACCAACCAACCAAAGAATAGCACCAATAGCTCTGTTGGTGCAGCTGAGACAGCTGCACCCCCTAAAGTGCACCAACAAAGCAAAAAGTGCACCAATCAACCAAAGAATAGCACCAACAGCTCTGTTGGTGCAGCTGAGACAGCTGCACCCCCTAAAGTGCACCAACCAAGCAAGAGAACACCCCAACAATAACAAATAAAATAAAACAAAACATACAACATGGCAAAATTCAAGAGAATTCTCCTCAAGCTCAGTGGCGAGAGCCTCATGGGCAAGCAGAGCTTCGGTATTGACCCCGTTCGTCTGGGCGAATACGCAGAGCAGATCAAGGAAGTACACGAAATGGGCGTGCAGATTGGCATCGTCATCGGCGGCGGCAACATCTTCCGCGGACTCAGCGGTGCATCGAAAGGCTTCGACCGCGTGAAGGGCGACCAGATGGGCATGTGCGCTACCGTCATCAACTCGCTCGCACTCAGCTCGGTGCTCGGCGCACTGGGCGTGAAGACTAAGGTGCTCACAGCTATCCGCATGGAGCCTATCGGCGAGTTCTACTCTAAGTGGAAGGCTATCGAGGCTATGGAGGCAGGATATGTCTGCATCTTCTCTGCCGGCACCGGCTCGCCTTACTTCACCACCGACACCGGCTCGTCGCTCCGCGGCATCGAGATTGAGGCAGACGTGATGCTCAAGGGCACACGCGTCGACGGCATCTACACAGCCGATCCTGAGAAGGACCCGACAGCTACGAAGTTCACCGACATCACTTACGACGAAATCTACACACGCGGTCTGAAGGTGATGGACCTCACCGCCACTACAATGTGCAAGGAGAACAACCTGCCTATCTACGTGTTCAACATGGACATCGTGGGCAATCTGAAGAAAGTGATGCAGGGCGAGGAGATCGGCACATTGGTACACAACTAATCATCAGGGGGTGCAGATGTCTCATCTGCACCAACCGATTATTCCAACTTAGGGGGTGCACTTGTCTCCGCTCGGCTTTGCCGCTTGCCAGAGCAAGAAGTGCACCAACCAGTTTTTCTTGCTATGTAGGAGGGAGTATCAAAACTAAAATATTTGGCAAATTGAATAACAAACGGTTCTAATCGTAGGAGGCTACGGCATTCCTGCCGTAGCCATTAGTAACTGAAATACAACTGTTTGCAATGACTACGGCAAGAATGCCGTAGTCTCCTACAGTTAGCCATTCATCACAATTCTATAGTTTTGAAACACCCTCCCCTTGAAAACATATAAAAATAGAAAATATGAAATTATCTTTACGCAAATCATTATTCGCAATAGCCATCTTCTCGTTCGTCGGAGCCTTCGCACAAGGCCCTAACAACAGCGGCACATACTACAGCGCAGCCGACGGCAAGAAGGGAAAGGCTCTCAAGACAGCATTATCAAAGATTATCGGCAACCCGAAAGTTACATCTTATAACGGACTTATTTCGGCTTATCAGAAGACCGACCGTCGCGACGACGGCAAGGTGTGGGATATGTACTCCTGCACAACCAACTACAACTTCAACGACAATGGTGGCAGTTTCAAGAATGAGGGCGACGGATACAACCGCGAACACTCTTTCCCAAAGAGTTGGTTCGGTGGTAAGGTTTCGCCAATGGTCAGCGACATTGTTCACGTAGTGCCAACCGACGGAAAGGTAAATGGTATGCGCGGTAATCATCCGTTCGGCGAGACCAAGGGCGAGACATACAAATCGAACAAGAATTTCAGCAAACTCGGTAAGTCAACAACTCCCGGCTACACGGGCACTGTGTTCGAACCGAACGACATCTACAAGGGCGACTTCGCGCGCATCTATCTCTACATGGCTACATGCTACGAGAGCAAGATAAGCGGTTGGTCGAGCCCGATGCTCGCCGGCAACTCCTATCCTGCTTACAAGGAGTGGGCTCTGAACCTGCTGCTGAAGTGGGCTGAGAACGATCCCGTGAGCGAGAAGGAGATTAACCGCAACAACGCCGCCTACGGCGTGCAGAAGAACCGCAACCCGTTCGTCGACTATCCTGGTCTGGAGCGTTACATCTGGGGCGACATGCAGAACGTGCCGTTCAGCTACGACAACTACCAGAATCCAACGTCGATCATCACCGTCAACGCGCCCACCACTCCGCGCCCGGTACGCATCTACACCATCAGCGGCACACTCGTGCGCACTACCAACGATGCCGACCGCGCCCTCGACGGACTCAACAAGGGCATTTACATCGTAAACGGTAAGAAGTACGTTGTGCAGTAGAGCCTTTAAAAGTAAAAAAGTAAAAGAGTAAAAAGGTAAAAAAGAACTTTTAAAAGTAAAAAGATAGGAGGTATGGGCATCCTGCCCATACCACGCACCCTAAGCATAGCATTTAAATGTAAGAAAAGTAAAAGCGGCTGCCGGAAACGAAATGTTTCCAGCAGCCGCTTTTTCGTATGCCTTCGCAGATAACCTACACCTTAAAACGCCCACCTTACAGCCCACAGTGGCACATTCGTCAACCAATCCTGCTCACGATAGTCGGACATAGAGAAGCGCACGCCGTGCAGACCTGAGTTGTCTGTGACGAACTGGCGCAACGACTTAGCCCTGAGATTTTCCTCAGCCTTCACTTCTATCGGGATTATATGCGCATCGTGTTGCACCACGAAGTCAATCTCCAATGTCGAATTGTCATTACTGTAATAATAGACGAAGGTGCGCGGCAACGACTTTAATTGTTGCAGGACATAGTTCTCTGTGAAAGCGCCTTTGTACTCTTCAAACACATTGTCGCCGATGAGTATCTGTTCAGGAGGTGTTTCAGACAAAGCACCAAGCAGTCCGCAGTCGAGCAGAAAGAGTTTGAACGAAACCATGTCCTCATAGAACTTCAACGGCACAACCGGTTTGCTTATGCGATGCACCTTATGCACCAAACCCGAATCGACAAGCCACTGTATTGCTATCTCAAAATCGTTGGCACGTGCGCCCTTGCGCAACGCCCCATAGATAAACTTCTTGTTGTCGCGAGCCAACTGCGACGGTATAGAGTTCCACACCATGTTTATGCGCTGCACCTGCTGCTTGGGCACGTGTTTCGACATATCGTTGCGATAGGCATCTATTATCTTAGAATGGATGGAACGCACCTCCCATATATCTCCACGCTCTACGTATGTCTTCACAGCCTCCGGCATGCCACCTACGAAATAATACTGACGCAACAGTTCGGTCAGCATACCTCGCAATGGCGTCAGAGCCGCCCAACTGTTATTGCGCAGCAATTCTACGAGCTGCTCCTTGCCCATAGCCAACAGAAATTCCTCAAAATCCATTGGATACATGTATAACATATCCACCTTGCCAACGGGGAACGAGGTGCCCTCGTGCAGGGTTATGCCAAGAAGCGAACCAGCTACAGCCACATGATATTCGGGTGCTTTCTCACAAAAATACTTCAACGAGGCAAGTCCACGCTCCACTTCCTGTATCTCGTCAAGAATAAGAAGTGTGGTTGAGGGCTTTATAGAGACACCGGAGATTGCACTCAAACTGCGTATGATGCGATCTACATCATAGTCGACGAACATATTCTGCATATCGTTGTTGTCGTCGCAGTTGATATAGACCACTTCCGAGTATTCGCGTGCTCCGAATTCTTTCAATATATATGTCTTTCCTACCTGACGTGCGCCTTGTAATATCAGCGGTTTACGGGTTGGCGATTCTTTCCATTTCTTTAAGCTCGAATATATGCTACGCTCCATAATTACTTAATTTACTAATTTACTGACACTTACAATGCAAAGATACACTTTTCTCGGCGAACTTACAAGCATTCACCACACTTTTCTTGGGGAACTTTCGCACAAACACCACACTTTTCTTGGGGAACTTTCGCATAAACACCACACTTTTCTTGGGGAACTTTCGCATAAACACCACACTTTTCTTGGGGAACTTTCGCATAAACACCACACTTTTCTTGGGGAACTTTCGCACAAGCACCACACTTTTCTATTGCAAATAATTGTTCCTTTCTTGAGCAATTCGTATCGAGGATAAGAAATGACAACTCCAAAGTTTATTCTGTGAGACTCTCTTTCCAAGAATAAAAGTTGTTCATAAATGTCAAGCCAATGCTCAATGTGCTCCTCACATGGGATGCACAAAGAACATTGGCTTTTTACTTTTTCAACGAGCTTGCTTGATGCCGCTAAAACAACGAATTTCAAAATCGGTAAGCCTAATTACCGGTTTTGGGAAAAACCGCATCAGGCTGCCACTAAAAAAGTAGTTCTTGGACAAGCCAAGCATCCTCTGAGTTCCTTCGAGGAGCAAGCTCTGGCATATTCCCCTTTTTATGATAACACAAAATATTTTCACCATCTACTATCGCGATGTAAATGTTTAATGGTTAATATTTATATGTTAGAAAACATATATGGTACAGATGAATATGTTCTATTTTAAGTTAAAATAAATATTAAAGTATTCATATGTTGTTTAATAAAAGCCATTATAAGGTAATTAAAACCGCTCCATCCAGCACATTACATACAACTGTATGTTGACAATCCATTATATTATATACAATTAACTATAATACATTTGTATGCAAGAAGACAAAGAATATTTAGAGCAGTTCGCCCAAAGAGTACGTATTCTCAGAGAAGAGCAAGGCATCTCACAGGAGAAACTTGCAGAGAGAGCAGGGCTTCATCGTACTTACATCGGTATGGTGGAACGGCTTGAACGTAATCCATCCCTAATTTGTATCTATAAGATAGCAAAAGGCTTGGGAATAGATGTAAAGGAATTATTTTAATAACAACAATTGCTATTAGCCCATGAAGAAGTTCAAAATTTCAAATGACGAGGTGGCAGAATTATCAAATGCTCCTCATTATGAGTTTCCAAAGTATGTCACCCAGTTTATCAACTTGGTGAACAGCAATGCAGGTGGTACACGTCCAAAGGTTGTTGGTCAGATGTCTGAACTTGTCAAAGAGTTTGACGGTAAAAGTATTGGCGAATGGATTGCATGGTACACGGAACGTTATCCTAATGCTATAAATGATGCCACGGAAAAAGTTTGGATCATGTATGAGTCTATGAAAGGTGCATTCAACGCAATTACAAAAGACATGGTTGAAAATTGGGTGAAAGACCTTATCTATGGTAAAACCTATTGTGGCATGAAATTCCAAACAGCCATAATATCCGCCATATCCAACCAACTGAATAAAGATTGGAGAGAAGCTAATCCCGATGAGGAAGCAAAAGGTATTGACGGTTTTATTAGTGGGAAACCTCTACAAATCAAGGCTTCGACATACAAATTGGAAGCGCATCTTTCTGAAGTAATTGATGTCCCCATTGTATATTACGACAAGAAGAAAGATGGCATAAGCGTTGAATACAATCCCATTGATTTTCAGTAGAATATTATAAAAGGACAGGTTTTTGAAGCCTGTCCTCTATAATGATTGTTGTACAAACTCGCTTAGTTTCTTTATTTTAGCGCGATATGTATTTTTGTCCTCTTTGAGGTTTGGCATATTGTTCATCTGAATAGAATGAGTGTTGTCAAAATGCAGTACAACATAATAAGGTGAACTGCGGGGATTAAACCCTTTTTCTATAAGAGTTTCCTTTGTCCAAATTTGGAATTTTCCCTTTGTCTTTAACTTAAATAATTGTGGCTCATTTCCTGCTGTATGCAATAACACATATTGCATACGTTCAAATCCAGGTTGCACCAAAACAGAACCCTTACTGTCTCCTGCACGCAAATAACAAATACCCTTTTGAATCATGAGTTTTCTAAGTTCTGTCCTGGCATGATTGACCAAGACCATCGACTCATCCTTTTCCTCATGCAAGACAACTGATTCAAATAAACATCCTTTCTCCTCTAATAAAGCACGCTCGTCTGTTTCAAACTTACTGCCAAAAGTATTATTCTTTACGTCTACTAACTTGTTGAATTTATGTACGTCCACAAATTGGTACGGCAATTTTTCTGATAACTTGCAAAAGTCAATATTTGAGGAATCTTCAAGCACTTTAAAATTGTTACCAGTACACACATTAGCAAACACAACTTTCTCTTCATAGAATAATTGGAAATTCTTGTTTATTTCATATCCTATGGAGTTCCGCTCTAATTTACTTGCTGCCAATGCTGTGGTTCCGCTTCCCATAAATGGGTCAAGAACAGTATCTCCAACAAACGAGAACATCTTTATTAAACGCTTTGGCAATTCTTCAGGAAAGACAGCGATGTGCTTGTCTTGTCGAGCACCATCAAATGTCCAATGCGAAGAAAAGTATTCATTCCATTCTTCTGTAGATAGCCTCGATCTATCCACTACTTCTCTTGATACAGGTGCCGCCTTGCCACATTTCTTGAACAGAAGTATGTGCTCATAATCAATTTTAACGATACCACCACGCGGATAAGGGAAGCTGCCCATAACTTTTCCACCACCTGTTGTGTGCATGGAGGTTGGCTTTTGCCAAATGATGCTTCCCATATAGTCAAACCCTATTGTTTCGCAAAATCTTATGATTTCAGCATGGATTGGCACGACCTTGTATCTGCCGTAATAAGCCGACCGTGCGAACTGGTCGCCAACATTGATACACAATCGACACCCTTGTTCCAATACACGAAAGCACTCGCGCCATACGATATTTAAGTTGTTTACATATTCCTCATAAGTATCGTTAAACCCTATTTGCGTATCTGTTCCATAATCCTTCAGTTGCCAGTAAGGAGGCGAAGTCACAATAAGTTGCACCGATTCATTAGGAATCAATGACATCTTACGACAATCGCCATTTATGAGGATATGTTTTGTTTTCATATTTTACTTAGCTTTCTTGAAAAACGGCTGCATGAATGGAAGAGTCGTCAAATCAGAATGATCCTCGTAGCTTACGGTATATGTACCTGTATCATTATCCTCTTTAATACTTTCAAGATAATTGAATTCTATTTCTTTCTCTTGAGTCGTCATCACCTCGCAGTTCAAAGTTTCATTGAAATGCTTGATTTCTTTTCCAGAGGCTTTTCTGTTCTCAATAAACTCAATATGTGCCTCGAAGCGATTTTTTATATGATTATTGCACATATCTATGTCTAACTCGTCTATGCCCTCGCGTATAACATCCTCAAACTTGGGGTCTATCTCGTAACCACAGCTATTGCGACCCAACAACATGGCAGCCTGCATTGTTGTACCTGTACCCAAGAATGGATCCAACACCACATCGCCCTTTTGCGAGAACATATTTATTAAGCGGTAAGGCACTTCAAACGGATAAGCTGCGCTACGCTCGCGAGACGAGTTTTTCCTCATTTTCTGCTTTGTCCCTTTTACATCCCAAATGTCTGAAAACCACGCATTGCGTTCCTCCCAAAAGAAAGAGCTCTTCATGCGGCTCAACTTTGCGTCTGCTTTCTTAAATTCTCTCTTACCACCTTTGCGGAATATAAGTATCCATTCGTGTTCAAGTGTGACGTAAGCCCCACAAGGCAACATTCCGCTACCCATAAATTTATTGGGCGCATTAGTCTGTTTACGCCAAATTATATTAGGAAGTCCTACGAACCCCAAATCAACACAAGCCTTTGAGATACGGCTATGATTATTATATAAGGTAAAATTGCCGTTTATTGTACGGGTCGCATCACCTATATTAACACAAAGGAAACCTCCAGTCTTCAATACACGGAAACATTCTTTCCAAACTTTGTCTAATTCCAAGTGCATCAGTTCAAATGCTACTTCTGGATTGGTTTCAAGATTGTCGGCGATATTATCATTTTGCTTGGACAGTATCTCGTCCCACATCTCAATCATAGGGTATGGTGGAGATGTAACGACTAAATCTATCGTATTATTTTCTGTTGAAGTCATGTGCTGTGAAGCACCTATGTATATGGAATGTTTTGTAGTCATTTTGAAACACCTGTTACTCCTTTTCTTTCTCTATCTTTGGCAACTCGTCAAATCTGAGCAAATCATCCACCTGCACATTCAGTAGTTTAGCTATCTGCATGAATGTTTCCAATGACGGTTGGCAAGCATTCGTACACCATTTGCTCACCGTTGCCGGATCCTTGCCCAACTGTTCGGCAAGCCATTTGTTTGTTTTGCCGTTATCAACCAAGGCTGTTTTTATACGATTGAGTTTAGAGGCCATTGCTTTTTATTTTCTAAATTTGCAGCAAAGTTACTGTTTTCAGCGGAAAAACATGGATAATACGCAATAAAAATGAATTATAAATGCTTATTTTCGCAGAAATTTATCCATACAATATACATTTTTATTTAAATCTATTCGTTTCTAAATGATTATAAGTATTTTTGTAAAAAAACTATCATTTAGGTTCAATTGATTGGCATTCAATAGCCTAATGAGTTATGAAATGCAGTAGGTAATGATTTAGCGACCTATCTTCTGCAATGATATACAACGCTTTGCATAACTCGAATAACCTGTTGCAAAGATAGGAGTATATCGTGAAAAAAAAGAATTTTCTCCAAATTATTTTCGTAGAGCCGCCCGTTTGGGTGGCTTTTTTTTGTTTTCAATGTATTCTGTTCCTATGCTAAATGCTGTCTCCGAAGACTGCGTTTTTTTGTTTTCGCCCTACTTCTCTCCCTGCACATCCTCCACTTATGCCTGTGTATCATGTCGGGATCGCTTGTTCGTTGTCAGCGGCAAAGGTAGTTCCGGGCTTCCACGGACAAAAAAGGTCGGTGCGGCAAGCCGTTTAGACGACAATCTCCACACTTCCATTTCATTGCAGGTAGTATTCTCGCCATAAAACCTTGTTTGTCCTAAGCCCTACCTTTTTACGCCACTGAAACGAAAACGACCGACCCGACGGAAAGACGCATAAAAAAAATGTCGGATATGCGAGAAGCAGGGAAAAAGAAAATGGAAACTCAACTCCCTCACCTCTGGAATCCGCATAAAATCAAAAAAATCAGACAAGATGAAACTGAGATACAGAATATCAATTTGGGTGGCACTTGCACTCGCAGGCTCTCTCCTTTGGGGCGGAAGCGTTTGGCTTTGGCTGGCAGGGATATGTGCAGGAAAATTCCTCTTTCGGTTGCTCCTCACCATCGTTTTGGCTATCGCAGTATACATTCTGACTTATGCCCTCATCATCGGGGCAACGCTTTGGTTACTCATTTCTTAAACAGACAGATATATGAAAAGAAGAAGCAAGACAATCGCACAGCAATGCAGATACTACGAAGTGGACAACATCTTCGAATATATGGTATCGGTTTACCTAAACGGAAACATATCAGCCTTTGGGGAACTGTACAAGGAACTCAATCGGCAAGACAGAAAGGAGTTTATCATCTATCTCTTTTCAGAGGTCAACCCCATACATATCCAAGAAATCATTTTAGCAACAATCTAAATACATAAGACAATGAAAGGTACAGAACATTTCAAGGACGTTATCCAAAACTATTTGGAAACGAGAGCATCATACGATGAACTCTTTGCGGAGAATTTCCGCAAGGAGAGTAAGAACATAGACGAGTGCATTACCTACATCTTGACGGAAGTCCAAAGAATGGAGTGTGCAGGTCTGTCCGATGATGAGGTATATTCCCTCGCTGTCCACTATTACGATGAAGATAACATCGAAGTGGGCAAGTCCATCAACTGCCAAGTCGTGGTAAACCATACTATCGAACTCACAGAGGAGGAAAAGGCGGAAGCACGGAAAAAGGCTATCGAGCGATACCAAGCGGAGGAATACCGCAAACTTACCGCCAAGAAACCCAAAGCGGAAAAGCAGGAGGAACAGCAGATAGCCCAACCTTCACTATTCGAGTTTTAACTCCTTAAACAACGAAAGGAAAATGGAAACAATGGATTTAAGCGAAGCACGCATCTATGTAGGCACTTATGCCAAGTACAACAACGGCTCATTGCAGGGCGAATGGGTGGAACTTTCGGACTTCTACGATTTGGACGGCTTTATGGAGCGTTGTTCCGAGATACACGAGGACGAAGAAGAACCCGAATATATGTTCCAAGCGTGGGAGGAAATCCCCGATTGTCTGATAGACGAAGGACATTTGGAAGAAAACTTCTTTGAACTTCGGGACGAATTGGACAGATTGAACAACACGGAAAAAGAAGCCTTTTGGGTATGGGCGGACGGCAACAACGCCCAACTCACCCAAGACGCTTACAGCCTTGTGAAGTCTTTCCAATCGGACTATATCGGAAGTTATGCAAGCAGGGAGGATTTTGCGGAAGAACTTGCAAAAATGGAGAATGACTTGCCCGATTTTGCGTTGATATACTTTGATTTTGGGAAATATGCCGATGACCTTTTCTGTACGGACTTTTGGTATAAGGACGGCTACGTATTTCGCAACGAATAAAATAAGGAGGACAGATTATGAAACCAAGAAATAAGTTTGAGAAGGCAGTCCTTGCCGAGAGCAAGCATCTTCGCCCGATAACCAAGACACAGAGCAAATGGGCATTCCGTGAGTGTATAGACCACTTCGCCTACCGACTGCCAAAAGGTCGCACAACGTGTATGGATTGTGGGCATAGTTGGGCAATGGAGAAGCCTACGGACACTTGCACCTGCCCCCATTGCGGGGCAAGGTTGCAGGTCAAGGAAACCTTTGAACGCAAGATTAGGCAGAAGCAATACTTTACGATACTTACTGCTTGCGGAGAGTACCAAGTATTGAGAATGTTTCTTCTTTCTGTGGAAATGGAGAAAGGTTGCAAGGCAATGCCCTATGTTATAGAAATCGGTCAATATTGGTGGAACGCACAAGGACGGCAATCAGTGATAGCCGTTCAACGAACATTAGGCAGGTACATTGACACCTTTTCTTTCTGTTCGCCAATGGCAATACGCAATGATAACGAAGCCTACCGATATGCAGCCTATTCTCCGATATATCCAAAGTTCAAGGTTACGGATACACTCCGCAGGAATGGATTTAAGGATGATTTTCACGGCATAGCCCCGACAATCCTTATTCCCTCTATATTGTCCGACAGCAGGGCGGAAACCTTGCTGAAAGCAGGCAGAACCGAGCATTTGAAATACTTCCTCAACAATTCAAGGACATTTGACACTTGTTGGCAGTCCTATAAGGTAACCACTCGCAACGGCTATGACATAGAGGACATTTCTATATGGTGCGACTATGTGGATATGCTCCGCAGATTGGGCAAGGACATACACAGCCCGAAGTATGTTTGCCCCTCCGACCTATATCGGGAACACGACCGCAGACAAAGCGAACTTCGTAAACAGAGAGAAAAGGAGGAAATTGAGAAGAAACGCAAAAAAGCAATGGAGGACGAGGAACGTTTCCAAGAACTTAAATCCAAGTTCTTCGGTATCCGTTTCACGGACGGTACAATCCAAGTCCACGTATTGGAGAGTGTGCAGGAGCATTTGGAGGAGGGAACGGCAATGCACCATTGCGTATTCTCCAACGAGTACTACCTCAAAGAAAACTCGCTGATACTTTCGGCAACCATTGAGGGCAGACGGATAGAAACGATTGAAGTCAATCTGGACACGCTTAAAGTGGTGCAAAGTCGTGGCGTGTGCAATAAGAATACGGAATATCACGACCAAATCGTGAGCCTTGTTAATGCCAACCGCAAATTGATAAGACAGAGAATGAGAATGAGAGCGACAGCATAAGCAACAATCACCAAAATATCACAGATATGAAAGCAGAAATAGAAAGCATCGTATGTAATTGGGCGGACGAGATACCTCATATCCTTGTAAGGGTAATCAATGCCATTACCTTATCCGCCAATGAAGAGGAACTGAGGGCAGCCGTCAAGCAGATAGCCGAAGAAATGGAACTTGACAAGTTCTTTGCCTATGGTTACGGCACACATCATTTTTGGCTTACCCACCGCAGGTTATCCAATGGAGAGCCGAAGGAACACAGATTATTAAAGGCTGAGTTTTGAGAATATGAAGAAGAGAGTTTACAGAATACGGACGCAGTACATTTTCGAGGGAGTGTTTGAGGTAGTTGCCGAAAGCAGGGAGGACGCACGGCAAAAGGTCATTCAGAATAGCGGATTGGTAATGGGTGGAAACATTCACAGCACCCTGCCCGATGAGAAGGTGAATTGGGCTTTCTCCACTCACCCCGAAATAAGGACGGGACGGATAACGGTTCAAGAAGAACAGACAGAGTAAAGCGGTCGGCAAATCTGCCGACCGCTCCTTTCTTTCGTGAGCATCAGGCGGACAAAGAAAGGAGCAAAGAAACCCCAATGAAAAACACCTCGTTACTTTTGACAGTGAGTTGAGACGGCTCTGAAAT
>ONZR01000042.1_pt1 | contig 69252 bp, 39 predicted proteins | sample 1671691 | NCBI WGS metagenome assembly ONZR01 (sample SAMN06348182, study PRJEB24527) | human gut metagenome | biome: human gut; feature: ankylosing spondylitis patient; material: feces | host: Homo sapiens | place: China | collected 2015-10 | reverse complement strand
TCAGCTGTTACTGCTTTTTTTGAATTATGCAAGGTATAAACGCGGAGCCGCTTACGCTTCAATGATACATTCAGTGATACTTTATGCTGCTTTTATGATACTTTTATGATACTTTATGTAAAATTATCAGAAAAGTCTCATTTGTGTCAACATATTGATTATTAATTAGATAAACGGACTTTTGCTACGAAAAATGAGACTTTGATACTTTTTCTCACCAAAAACTTTTTTCGCGGGAAATAGAAAGGGTCTATATGCCACGATGAACGGGTGGCATATTATAATGGTAATGACTTATGGAATGTAACGGAGTATTAAACTTTCTTTACAAGACCAATTTTCGGAAAACACAGATGCTTTATCTAAACTGCTGATACAAAATAAAAAATATTGAAGGAATTTGTCAAATTAGGTGTCGCATTGGTAGGAATGCGACACCTAAATTACAAAATTTACTCCAAAAACAACAAAATTTACCCCCCCCACTTTTAAATAAAATGCTTATATTTGCACCCAGAATCTTCTAATTTTGCATCATTTAGTGATTAAAATAATATAAATTATAATCAAAACATAATAGAAACATGAATGAAGTTTTAACTAAGAAACAGTATGTAGCTCCATCTATGCAGATTCTCGAATTGGAGGCTACTCAGATTCTCGCAGGAAGTAATGCCAACGCAGCACCTTCTGTGAATGGTTTTGAATCCGGTGGTTCTTTGGGTTCTGGTGACATGGAAGAAAGCACACCGGCTAGAAGAACTAGCATTTGGGACTAAGATGAATATAAAATGAAATGAATATGAAATTATCCAGTTTATTACCCCAGATGGCTTGCGCCCTCCTCCTTATGGCGAGTTGTTCGCAGGAGGATAGTATAGCGCCAGGCGAAAGCCCATCTTCTGTTGGCGGCATTCGTATCACCACGCAGGTATCAGATATTGCTACCCGTGGCATCACCGAAACTGCCACCCTGCAAAACTTCGGCATCTGTATACAGGGGGCCGGAGAGCACGCATCATCTTTGCAATATAATAATGTAGAGATGACGAAGAACGGCGAAGAGTGGACTTCTGCTACCCCAATGCTGTGGAAGAGTGAGATTCCTTCTGCCGACATCATCGCCTATGCTCCTTATCAGGCTGATATAAGCGAAGCCTTGGCAACCCAGAAGCAGTTCCCTGTATCGGTGAAAGCCGTACAGACTAAAGCAGACCTGTCTTCCGACCTCCTGGTGTTCAAGGCTAAGGATTATATTCCAACCATCGTCGGCGATAACAAAGACAAGATTGTAGAGGTGAAGTTTGATCATGCCTTCAGCCAGCTGATGGTAACCTTCAACTTCGATTCCGCCTTTTCCAATGACGAGGTAGATCTGTCAAAGATAGAAGATGTAAAGGTAGAGGGCACCGTTTTGTCTGGCGTATGCGACTTTTCTCAGGACAAGCCGCAGATAACGGTTCAGGCTGATGCCGCAGCAGAGTCCATTACTCCAGAGAATGTTTCTTTCCAGGCAAAGGATGCAGAGCATGCCAGCATCTCTGTCCAATACTCCTGTCTGCTGGTTCCGCAGACCATCCAGGCAGCCAATCAGCCTCTGAAGGTTTCCTTCCGATTGGGTGAAACCACCTATTCATGGAAGTCGAATACCGACATCACCCTGGAGCAGGGCAAGTATTATACCCTTTCGCTCAACATCAGGAAGACCGGAGTTGTAGTAGAAGGAACGATTAAAGGCTGGATTCCGGCAGAAGGCAACAATGAATATGTAGCAAATTAATAACTATTAAAATATAACATTTATGAAGAAATTTAGATTCTTATACATCGCTGCCGCAGCATTGCTGTTTGCAGCTTGCGCTAACGAAGAAGACGGTATCGGCAACAATGGTCCTGTTGCTGCTACCGTACAGGCGGATATTGTTAAAAACATCACACGTGCCACCACTGACAACACATGGTCTAATAACGATGCCATAGGCGTAAATGTCACATCACCAGGCTATACAATAGGAGACAATGTGAAATATACAACTACTGGTGACGGAAATTTCACATCTGACAATCCAATATATTTTGCTGACGCAAGAGAAACCGTGAATTTCAATGCCTATTATCCATATCAAGAAAATGTTGATGGTAACGGCATTGTAAATAATTGGAATATGGCAGAGGTAAAGGAAGGTGAACCATGCCCAGCAGATTTTCTCTTTGCAACTGGTGCAACCGCCACCAAGTCTTCCCCACAGGTGCAATTTACTGGAGACAACCAATTCAAGCATTGCATGAGTATGATACGGTTGACTTTCAAGGCTGGCAAAGGCATTAATGAAAATAATGCGTTCCTTAAAAACGTATTAAAATTAAAGGGTATCTATAAGACAGGTTCTATTAATACACAAACTGGTGAAGTTACCATTTCTGGAGATAGAGGAATTTATGAATCCGATGTGGATGATAAAAGTTTGAAAAACAGTACCACCTGTGAGTTCATAGTATTCCCTCAGTCTTTGGACAACAACAAGATGGATATAGAATTGGAAGTAGCTGACAATGGCACAATCAATACTTACACTACTTCATTGCCTTCGTCAACAAACAATGAGTTTAAAGGCGGCTATCTGTACACATATACAATAAGTATCAACAACACAGGTGTAGTTATAGAAAATGCTGGCATTACAGCATGGCAGACAAGTGATGAAGGTTCTTTGGACGCAGAACATCAATAGGAATACAGGGTTAGTGAGCTTGGCAGCTCACTAACTCACTAACAATAAAAAACTGAAGATTATGAAGACGATAAAACAAAGAATTTCCTATGCGGTAATGGGCCTTATGGCTATGGGCTTTACAGCATGTACGCAAAATGAAGATATGGCTCCAACGCTGAAAGGGCAGGAAATCAATGCCACTTTCTCTGTTGGAGGTATGCAGACTCGTGTCAATACATTGGGACACGGTAACAATTGGGAGAATGAGGACCTAATAAGTGTACTGCAAATTTTCGGTGATGAAGATACTAGAACTGGTGAATATAAATATGTGGAAGAAAATGGGTTATACCGTTGGGAACCTATCAGAAGACTTCGCTGGGAAAAAGTGGGAAGATGCGAATTGATTGCTTGGTATCCTTATGATATAACCAATCCTTTTATCTATAATTTGCATATAGACCAAAGTGATGAGACCAAGTTGAAAGCTGCAGATTTAATAAACGGCTATTGGTACGATGTCCCTAAAGATTATGTAGACATTCCTATGAAGCATCGCATGTCGCTGGTCACGATAGTATATCATGTTGGTACTGCGGATTATCCTAATATGGATATTAGTGAACCACAAGTGTATTCTAAAAACACCAGCGTTAATTTTAGTAAAGACCAAGACCAGGGGAAATTTGTAATGAATACACCTTCTGGCAATCCTGCTTGGGTACAAGCCTGTAAGCATGACGATGGTATGTTTTCTGCAATCGTTATTCCTGGTTCATACAAAACTGACGAGATTTTCGTGAAATTCAAGATAGGCGACAAAAACTTCCATGCAAAAATGAAGTCAGATACGAACTTTCAAGGGGGCTATCGCTACACCTATCAGCTCGATATAGGAAAAGACAAAGTGGAACTAACCCGAATCAGCGTAGATGATTTGAAAGGTTGGGACAGTAACAACGAAGAAGATCTCAAATAATTGGAGGAAAGAATATGAAAAAGATATTTCAATACATCATACTGGCAGTCGTTACTATAGTAATGGCGTCATGCACAAGTGATATAGAAGAAACAACCGCAACAACAGGCAAGAGCAACGTACAGTTGGTTGTTGGTGAATTTCCGGCATTCGGAGATTCACAGACTCGTGCTATTGGTACACCTGATGAAGGCAAGACTTCATGGGCTGAAGGAGATGAGTTGCTTCTGGAGATAGACAATACCTCTTATGGAAGACATAATGCAACCTTTACATATAATGGCAAGAGTTGGGAATTGACAAGTGGTGAATTGGTTTATCGGGAAGGAGACCCTGCATACATACCTCATGTATATTATGCCCCTAATTACAAATGGGAAGCTGGCAAATTAGTTTTGAAAGAAGGTAAGGTTGCTGGAACCGATGAATATATCGAGGGAAATGCAAGAATCACTGGTAATGGTGAGACTATAACCGTTTCTTTTGCCGGAGCAACACGCAACTATTCCCGCCTCCGCATTGCAACTATGCCAAATAAGCCAATAACAGTAGCCATCAGTAAATACACTCCTGCGGGCAGCAGCGATATGAAATGGGATCAAAATTATGCCCTTACTTCGGATGAAAAGGGCAATGCCTGTTTATATGGTACTTTTGAAAATAATTCCGAAGTTACAGTGAAATATCGAGGAGCAACTTTGAAAACTTATAAATTCTCGAAAGAAACAGAAAATGCTAAGAGTTATGCACTGGATGCTACTGTCATTTCGGCAAATAGTGCAGAAGAAATAAAGTCAGCTATCAAGCAAGAAGTAGCAAATAGCAAGACTGCTATAAGACTCAACCTCGCTTCTGATGCTGGCGATAATGAGTTTAATGCTATCCGTGAAGCTTTTGAGAAAGAGCAAGAAGGCACTATAGACCTCACTCTGATAGGATGCAAGGAAATTCCTGCAAATGGTTTGAACAACCAATCAGGAGGACTAGAGGCATTAAAGTCTATTACTTTGCCTGATGTGACAAAAATTGGAAAGAATGCCTTACTCTGCTGTGTGGATTTGGAAGAAATTTGTGCTCCGAATGTTTCTGCTATAGATGAATATGCATTTTACAGATGTGACTATTTGAAAAAAGTAACTTTGGGAGAACTCACGGATGTAAAAGGTGACTATGAACACGGGGGTGGAATTTTTGGCCTCGATCCTTCTATACAAAATATAGTTTTGTATTTGCCCAAAAATCAGGAAGTCATGGAGTTTGACGAGAATCAATATATTTGGAAGCCTACGGGTGAAAAATACTTTGCCAGCCCAGACTATGATGATGGTATATTCCTCGACTATCAATTTAACTCAGTAAAGAGTTGGGAATAAAAGGCTGTACTATCAAGTTTAACTCCTAAGCTGGGCAGGAGTATAAGGTGCCCAGTAAACATATATCCCCCCGCACCTCACGGGAAACGACAAGGGTCTATATGCCACGATGAAAAGGTGGCGTATAGACCCTTGATTATATGGTGATATTCGTAATCACATCTCCGCTGTCTGTTTTTTATGAATTACTCAGATTCTTAATGACTGAACTTTCGCATGTGGTTCAAGTACGGGCTGAAGGCCCAAAAGCTCTTAGCCCAGGGCAGCGCCCTGGGTATGATGGCAATCAGCAAGACGCCCTGTAAGGGCAAAAGCTTTATGTTTTGTCTGGAGTTTTAAAGCTTTTGCCCTTACAGGGCGACAGGTTTGCGTCCGTAATTACCCAGGGCGCTGCCCTGGGCTAGGAGCTTCTGCCCTTTCAGGGCGTGTGGGGCAAAACTTGCGAAAGTTCAGTAATTTAATAATTGCTTTGCAGAAACTTCTACTACCCCGCCATTTCCGTCACTAATGACCACAGGACGATTGTATAAAGCCTTTTCTACCAACATATCATGCTGAGCTTCAACTAAACCTGATTCAACTTTGTTGAGAAAGCCCTCAATCTCACTTTCACTCATAATCCTTAATTATTTTAAATTTAACAATATCCTTAATCTTCGTTGGAAACTGTCTACCTCCGAAAGCAACACGTTCTCCTTTATTTAAACTGTTATCAAATAGAATCCAGATATCCACTTCTTTCATAAATATCTCAAAAAGATTCTTAAGACCAGCCTTATACCTACGTTCAATTACAGGCGTAGGAATGTTATGCCCACCACTCGCTACTCTATCAGCTACACGTCTTTTTGCAAGCTCTATACTATCCAGCCAAAAGAACAAGAGATGCACAACATACCCTTTTTCTTGTGCTCTGCGCACCAGATTAATATAAGATCTGGTTGCTAAAGTAGTTTCTATGGAGAACGATTCACCCATTTCCTGCAAATCTTCTATTCTCCTAAGCATCAAACGCCCTGCTTCTATCGCTACTCCTTCAGGATTGAAAGGTGAGAGACCTTTTGCAATTTCGTCAGCATTAACAAATTCTTTAACGAGCAAAGACTTGGGAAGAATCGTCTTAGAAGCAGTCGTTTTGCCTGCTCCATTACAACCTGCTATTATATATAAATGCTTAACCATTTGATTCACATTTAAATTCTTTTGGATGCAAATATACTGCAAAATCTTGATAACGCCAAATATTTGAATGAAATTAACATCATTATTGGTCAAATAATACTAAATTCCCCATCCTGCTTTCTCAAGCGGGCTGGGGGATTTTTCTTCAGTATATTCACCCGCACTTCACGGGAAACAACAAGGGTCTATATGCCACGATGAACAGGTGGCGTATAGACTTATTTCATCAATCCTACTTATGATGATTGTCTATATGCCACGATGAACAGGTGGCGTATAGACCCTTGATTTCAGGCTCTCTTCCTATAATCTCTTGTGCCATAATGATGTCGTTATTTTGCTGCAAAGATACTAAAAATATCGTTTCGCGCATAATAGTGATAGGAAGGATAGTATTTATTAGTCGTGGAAATGTGCGAAAAAACAATGGATTTCCACGACTAAGAATTTTATGTTGTTTTTTCTTAAAATGTTTGTTTGGCTCAATTAAAATGTGTACTTTTGTCCAATCGATTGGATGAAATGAATATAAAACCATCCAATCGATTGGATAAAAATAAAGTAAAACCATCCATTTGATTGGATAAAAGGCGGTAAATATGGATAAATTACTATTGGAAAGAATTATGCTCGACAACCAGAAAGAGGTGGAAGCTCAGCAGGTTATAGCCAGAAATATTTCTTTCGAAGGTTTTGACCGATATGTTCTTGTAGGTATCCGAAGAGCAGGTAAATCTTATTTGCTCTATCAGCAGATGCAAAAACTTCTGAGCGAGGGGCATGGTTGGGACGAGATGCTTTATCTAAATTTTGAGGATGAGCGTTTAGAGGGATTCTCTACCCAGGATTTTAATCTCATATTGGAAGCTCATTTTGAGATGTACAACAAACGTCCTATGCTTTTCTTGGATGAGATTCAGAATATTCCTTCTTGGGAGAAGTTTGCTCGCAGATTGGCTGATAGCAAATACAAGGTTTTCATTACGGGAAGCAATGCCAAGATGCTCAGTTCTGATATTCTGACAACTTTGGGTGGTCGGTATCTTCCTGTTAATGTATATCCTTACAGCTTTGAGGAGTTCTTGGATGTTTGTCAAGTTCCTCATAACAAGTTGAGTCTGATTTCCACAGAGGGCAAGGCGAGGATGATGAATCGTCTGAATGACTATTTCCATCATGGTGGCTTCCCTGAGTGTGCTTTGATGAAAGTCAAGCGTGACTATCTGCTCAGTGTTTATCAAAAGATATATCTAAACGATGTTGTTGCAAGAAATAGCATCACGAATATCTTTGGTCTAAAGGTGATGATCAAGAAGATCGCAGAGAGTGTTAAGCAGCCTATTTCGTTTAGCAGGATAGCCAATATCGTATCAAGTACAGGTACCAAGCTTAGTACCACATCAGCGGTGAAATATATGGAATATATGGAGTCATCTTGGCTTATCACTAAGGTAACCAATATGGCAGCAAAGTTGGCTGATAAGGAGAGCAATGCCAAGTTTTATTTTACTGATAATGGCATCTTGGATTTGTTTTTGATGGATGCAGATACGTCACTTTTGGAAAATCTTGTGGCTTTCAGCTTGATACGTAGATATGGCAGGGAAGATGCTGTGTTCTTTTATAATAAAGGTATAGAGGTTGACTTTTATATTCCTGAAGAAGAACTTGCCATTCAGGTCTCCTATTCCGTCAAAGATGAAGATACTCGAAAGAGAGAAGTGAAAGCATTGCTGGCTATAGAAAATGTGCTAGCATGTAGGCGTCGCTTGATAATTACTTATGATGAGGAAGATGCTTGGCAACTCTCTGCTGAGGGTATAGAGGTTATTCCTGTATGGAAATGGTTATTGAAATGAGTTGTTGTTCCATGGCGCCGACTATGTATTCATGGCAGACATGTGGAATCCGAAGCATTTAAGTGACAGTCGTCATCTCTGGATACCTATTTCCTGGGAAAATGGTATGCCAGTGTTGAAAAAACAATAAAAAATAAGGTCGCTTTGCTCGTTTCTAACTATTTTTGATTATATTTGCAAAATATTTGCAAGAATATCCATCGACTATCGGTATATTTATGCCATCTAATCATGGACATATTTATGCCTTCAAATAAAATAAGAACAAACAAAAGTACAATAAACAACTACAACTATCTATGAATTATATATATAGAACGATCATAATGGTAGTCTTGGCGGTAGTCCCATTCATGGGGGCAGATGCCAAGAAGAAAGTGGCGCAGCAGAGCGACCGCCAATATTGGTGCTCGCTTGCCTATAAGATGGCGCAGCCTGTGCTGGAAAACATGGCTAAGGGCGAGTTGCAGAAGAACATGCAGACTGAGTTCAGTCCTAGCTTCGACAACCGCAACAAGAAGGTGCTCTATATGGAGTGCTTCGGCAGACTGATGGCAGGTGTGGCTCCATGGCTCACCCTTCCGGATGATGCCACAGCCGAGGGCAAGCAGCGCAAGCAGCTGCGTGAGTGGGCCTTGGCTTCCTACAAGAATGCCGTTGACCCTCAGAATCCTGACTATCTCTGCTGGGGTATCGGCGGTCAGAATCTGGTAGATGCCGCCTATATCGCCGAGAGCTTCCTCCGTGCTTACGATACACTCTGGACGCCATTGGACGAGGTGACCAAGCAGCGATACCTGAAGGAGTTTGCCAAGCTTCGCCGCATCGATCCTCCTTATACCAACTGGCTCCTCTTCTCTTCAACCATTGAGAGCTTCATGGCAAAGGCTGGTGGCGATTTTGATGAATATCGCGTCAATTCTGCCTGCCGCAAGGTAGAGGAGTGGTATGTAGGTGATGGCTGGTATGCGGATGGTCCTTCGTTCGCATTCGATTACTACAGCAGCTATGTGTTCCATCCGATGTATCTTGAAACACTCCAGGCGATGGTGGATGCCAAGGTGAATTCCCGCCTCGACTATCAGAAGTACTACGACCGGGAGTTGAAGCGCTGCCAGAAGTACAGCATCATCCTCGAGAGATTCATCTCTCCGGAAGGAACCTTCCCGGCTTTCGGAAGAAGCATTCCTTACCGTATGGCAACCATGCAGCCGCTTGCTCTGATGGCATGGTATCAGAAGTTGCCTAAGGATTTGAGCAACGGACAGGTGCGTGCAGCGTTAACCAAGGTGCTCCATCGCATGTTCGACCAGGAGAACAACTTCAATGAGAAGGGTTATCTCTCTATCGGTTTCTGCGGAAATACCCAGAAGAACGTAGCCGACTGGTATACCAACAACGGTTCGCTCTACATGACTACCCTTGCCTTCATGCCTCTCGGTTTGCCTGCCGACCATCCATTCTGGACCGACGCAGCACAGCCTTGGACTCAGGTGAAGGCATGGAACAATCAGCAGTTCCCTAAGGATCACCAGTGGAAGGACGAGATTGTTACCAAGGACAAGTGGTAATTTTTTTAGTTAAGAGTTTATAGTTAAGAGTTTATAGGTTATCATGCGCAAGATATTGATGATGTTGGCAGCTGCAGCCCTGGCTTTGCCTCTGAGTGCAGCGCAGCCAGCCAAGAAGACCGCCAAGGTCAAGAAACAGAATAAGAAGGAAGTGAAGGCTTCCAAAAAGTGGGACCACGATCAGGTGGTGGCACTCATCACAAAGGTGAATAACTACTGGCAGGCTAACAACAAGCCTGAGGTGCGTGCCTTCTGGGACAATGCCGCTTATCATACCGGCAACATGGAGGTATATAAGATGCTGAAAGACCAGAAGATGCTGGATTACACCATCCGTTGGGCAGAGCACAACGACTGGACGGGTGCTACAGAGGCTAATCCAGCCAAGTGGAAGTACAAGCCATACGGTGAGGGCAAGCAGCACGTTCTCTTCGGCGACTGGCAGATCTGCTTCCAGACTTACATCGACCTCTACAACATTGAGGCAGCCAAGGGCAATGCCGCTTCATCAGAATACATGGTGAAGCGTGCCAAGGAAGTGATGCACTATGAGGCTTATTCTCAGCCAACAGACTACTGGTGGTGGAGCGACGCCCTCTACATGGTGATGCCAGTGATGACCAAGATGTATAAGCTGACCGGCGATGTGAAGTATCTCGACAAGCTTTACGATAATCTCCTCACCACCGACGAGATTATGCTCGATAAGGAGACCAACCTCTACTTCCGTGATGGCAAGTACGTTTATCCAAAGCACAAGAGTGCCAACGGAAAGAAAGACTTCTGGGCACGTGGTGATGGCTGGGTTCTCGCAGGCTTGGCAAAGGTGCTGCAGGATATGCCGAAAGACTACAAGCACTATCAGTTCTTCGTAGATAAGTTCCAGAAGTTGGCTAAGGCTGTGGCTGAGATTCAGCAGCCAGAGGGCTACTGGACCCGTTCGATGATGGATCCTGAGCATGCACCAGGACCGGAGACCAGCGGTACAGCCTTTTTCACCTACGGTATGCTTTGGGGCGTAAACAATGGTTATCTCAACAAGAAAGAATATAAGAAGGTGATAGACCGAGCATGGACTTACCTGACAGAGATAGCCGTTCAGGCAGATGGCAAGGTGAGCTATGTGCAGCCTATCGGCGAGCGAGCTATCCCAGGACAGACCGTGGATGCCAACTCACAGGCAAACTTCGGTGTGGGAGCCATGCTTCTCACCGCATGTGAATATGACAAATATTTAAATTCAAAATAAAGAGAAATGAATAAAAGACTGTTCGTAACATTGAGTATGGCAGGCTTGGCAATGGTGGCTTTTGGTGCTAAGAAACCGAAGGCCGCCATTAAGCCGTTAAATAAGACGGTAGCCATCCAGCAGCCTACTTTCACAGAGTGGCACGACCTTCAAGTGAATGAAATCAATCGTTTGCCTTTGCACACCTTGCATTTCGCTTACGATCCTAACGATTTCCCTGGAACGGGTGCCGAGTATCTTGACAAGAAGCAGAGTATGAACTACATGTCGCTCGACGGCACATGGAAGTTCAACTGGGTAGCCAACGCTGATCAGCGTCCTACCGACTTCTACAAGACTGACCTTGATGATTCAAAGTGGAAGAACATCCAGATGCCAGGCAACTGGGAGATGTTGGGCTATGGTCAGCCGGAGTATGTAAACGTGGGCTTCGCTTGGCGTGGTCACTTCAACCAGCAGCCACCTGCTGTTCCTACCAAGGACAACCACGTAGGTTCCTATCGTCGTGAAATCAATATCCCAGCCAACTGGGATGGAAAGCGTGTTATCGCTCACTTTGGTAGCGTAACCTCTAACATCTATCTTTATGTAAACGGACAGTTTGCCGGTTATGCTGAGGATAGCAAGGTAGCCGCAGAGTTTGATATCACTCCATTCCTGAAGAAAGGCAAGAACCTCATCGCCTTCCAGTCTTTCCGCTGGTGCGATGGTTCCTGGTGTGAGGATCAGGACTTCTGGCGACTGAGCGGTCCGGCTCGTGAGAACTATCTCTATGCCCGCTCTAAGGATCATCGTCTGCTTGATGTTCGTGTGGAGACTGAGTTGAAGAACAATTATAAGGATGGTGCGCTCAACATCACAGCAAAGCTGCAGGGTAATACCTTGGCTTACTTCGGTCTTTACGACCCAGATGGCAAGGAGGTTATCGTAACCGGTACCGATAACGTAAAGAATGGTGTGGCTAAGTATCAGCTCCGTGTGAAGAACGTTCGCAAGTGGAGTGCTGAGACACCTAACCTCTATACCCTGGTTGTATCTCCTATCCAGAATGGTGGCATGTATTCTCCTTACGAGATTATCCAGGTAAAGGTGGGCTTCCGCAAGGTGGAAATCAAGAACAAGCAGCTCTTGGTAAACGGTCAGCCTGTTCTTCTGAAGGGTGCTAACCGTCATGAAATAGACCCTGATGCCGGTTACAACGTAAGCGAGAAGCGCATGATTCAGGACATCATGATGATGAAGCGTCTGAACATCAATGCCGTTCGTACCTGCCACTATCCTGATGATCCACGCTGGTATGACCTCTGCGACAAGTATGGTCTCTATGTGGTTGCTGAGGCTAACCAGGAGAGCCATGGTTTCCAGTATGGCGACGATGCTGCTGCCAAGAAGCCTGAGTTTGCCAAGCAGATTATGGAGCGCAACCAGCACAATGTGTCTATGTTCTACAACCATCCTTCTATCATTACCTGGAGTTTGGGTAACGAGACCGTGATGGGCGACAACTTCATCCAGGCTTACAAGTGGATTAAGAGCCAGGACAAGACCCGTCCTGTGCAGTATGAGCAGGCTCACCGTGGCGAGGGTACTGATATCTTCTGCCCAATGTATTATCCTGTAAGTGCCTGCGAGAAGTATGCCAAGGATCCAAACAGTCCGATGCCACTCATTCAGTGTGAGTACAACCACACCATGGGTAACTCTGGCGGTAACCTGAGCGATTACTGGAATCTGATTCGCAAGTATCCTATCCTCCAGGGTGGTTTCGACTGGGATTTCGTTGACCAGGCATTGCACCGCAAGATTGTGAAGCCAATGAGCATCCTGCCTTACAAGATGAACAACGAGGAGCTCCGCAAGATTGAGTATACATATGGTGGTGACTACAACAAGTATGATCCTAGCGACAATAACTTCAACTGTAATGGTATCATCGGTCCAGATCGTCAGATGAACCCTCATGCTTACGAGGTGGCTTATCAGTATCAGAACATCTGGGCTAAGATGGTGAATGCCGAGACAGGCGAGGTAAGTGTACATAATGAGAACTTCTTCCGCGACCTGAGCAACTATGCCCTGGCATGGAGCCTGGAAGAGGATGGCGTAGAGACTCAGAATGGTACCATCGCCGACCTCGATGTTGCTGCACAGCAGACCAAGAACTTCACCATCCCTTACGACAAGAGCAAGATCAAGGGCAAGGAGGTATTCCTCAACATCGACTTCCGTCTGAAGGAGGCTGAACCATTGCTCACAGCCGGTCAGGTGATGGCTTATGCCCAGCTGCCGGTAGTTACCAAGCAGGCTTGCTCTGGCGACTGCAGCAAGATGCTGGCTCAGGGACATGGCAAGAAGAAGATGAAGCTGGCTGCCAAGAAGAACAATGTGGTAGCTGTTACCACACCTAACCTCACCTTCAAGATTGACCGTTCTACCGGTCTTATCTCTGAGTATGCTTACAATGGCAAGTCATTGCTCGGCGAGGGTGGTACCTTGAAGCCAAACTTCTGGCGTGCTCCTACCGACAACGATATGGGTGCAGGCCTTCAGAAGAAGTTCAAGGTATGGAAGAACCCTCAGATGAACTTGAAGAATATCGACGTGAAGAAAGATAAGAAGACCAACACCGTAACCATCGTCACATCATTCGATATGCCGGAGGTTCAGGGACAGATGGACATCACCTACCTCGTATTCGCCAATACAGGTGCAGTGAAGGTAACAGAAGACTTCAAGGCAACAGAAGGTGCCAAGGTGAGCGATATGTTCCGCTTCGGTATGCTGCTGCAGATGCCATACAGCATGGAGAAGAGCACCTACTACGGTCGTGGACCTATCGAGAACTACTCCGACCGCAAGGACTGCATGCGCATCGCCATCTACAATGATGATGCCGACAACCAGTACTTCCCATATATCCGTCCACAGGAGAGTGGAACCAAGAGCGACATCCGCTGGTGGAAGCAGACCGATGCCACAGGCTTGGGCTTGCAGGTAAAGAGCTGCGCACCATTCTATGCAAGTGCTCTTCACTTCGATACAGAGGAACTCGATGATGGCGATGAGAAGGAACAGCGTCACAGCTTCGACCTGAAGAAGTCTAAGTTCACCAATCTCTTCCTCGATGCAGCCCACATGGGTGTAGGCGGTGAGAACTCTTGGGGTGCTTGGCCATTGGAGAAGTATCGCATACATTATGGAAGCAAGACCTTCAACTTTGTGCTGATTCCTCAGACAAAATAGTAGAAAAACAGGCATTTGGACAAAAGTCCAATATATTTAAACAGAAAATCCACCTCATTTGGGGTGGATTTTTTGTATCTTTGCAACCGTAATTATGTATATGATAAACGTATCAATATAGAAAAGAAAATTTCAACCTAAAAAAGACAATAACGAACAATATGAGAAAAGCTAAAATTTTCGCAGCAATGCTGATGGCGATGTCTTCTCTCGGAGCTTTCGCACAGCATCAGTTTATGGTTCAGGCCAACAAGCCTGGAGTAGAAATCCAGCCTACCATGTATGGTATCTTCTTCGAGGATATCAACTTCGGTGCCGATGGTGGTCTTTATGCAGAGATGGTAGAGAACCGTTCCTTCGAATTCCCACAGCGCCTGATGGGATGGAATACATTCGGAAATGTAACCCTCAGCGACGTAAAACCTGCCTTCGACCGCAATCCTCATTATGTAACACTTGAGAGCGCAGGTGCACGTGAGAAGCAGACTGGTCTTGAGAACCGTGGCTTCTTCGGCATGGGCTTGAAGAAGGATATGAAGTACGATTTCACCGTATATGGCCGTCTTCATCTCATCGATGGCAAGCAGGGCAAGATTCGCGTAGAACTCGTCAATTCAAAGAATGATGTGATTGCCAAGCAGGTCATCAACATCACCAATAATAAATGGCAGAAGCTTACTGCTACTCTTACTTCTCCTCAGACCGATGCCAAGGGTTTGATGCGTGTTTATCTGGAGAAGGGTTCTGAGAGCGTAGACCTCGACCATATCTCTCTCTTCCCTGAGGACAACTGGAATGGTCTCCGTGCCGACCTCGTACAGGATTTGGCTGACTTGAAGCCAGGCATCTTCCGTTTCCCTGGCGGATGTATTGTAGAGGGAACCGACCTCGATACCCGTTATGAGTGGAAGAACTCTGTGGGTGCTCCTGAGAACCGTCCTCTGAACGAGAACCGCTGGAGAGATACCTTCCCACATCGCCTTTTCCCTAACTACTATCAGTCATTGGGCTTGGGCTTCTATGAGTATTTCCTCCTTTCAGAGAAGATTGGTGCTGAGCCATTGCCTATTCTCTCTGTAGGTCTGGCTTGCCAGTATCAGAACGATGATAAGGATCCTAATGCGCATGTAGCAGTCAAGGATCTTCAGAGCTATATCGACGATGCACTCGACCTCATCGAGTTTGCCAATGGACCTGTTACCTCTAAGTGGGGTAAGCTCCGTGCCGATATGGGTCATCCTGCTCCATTCAATCTGAAGCAGATTGGTATCGGTAACGAGCAGTGGGGGCCTATGTACCCTGAGCGTCTGCAGAAGTTCATGGAGCAGATTCATGCCAAGTATCCAAAGATCAAGATCTGCGGTTCATCAGGTCCATCTGCTGATGGAAAGGACTTCGACTACGGTTGGGAGCAGATGCGCAAGTTGGGCGTAGACATGGTGGATGAGCACTACTACAAGAGTCCAGAATGGTTCCGCAGCAATGCCAGCCGTTACGACAAGTACGACCGCAAGGGTCCTAAGGTATTTGCCGGCGAGTATGCAGCTCATGCCGAGCACGATCCTAACTCTTGGGAGGCTGCGCTTTCAGAGGCTGCCTTCATGACCGGCTTGGAGCGCAATGCCGATGTGGTTTATCAGGCTACCTACGCTCCTCTCTTCGCTCATGTAGAGGGATGGCAGTGGCGTCCAGACCTCATCTGGTTTGATAATCTTTCTTCTGTCCGTTCTGCCAACTACTATGTTCAGCAGCTCTACGGCTTGAACAAGGGTACCAATGTGTTGAAGCTTACCGAGAACGGCAAGCCTGTGGCTGGCGAGAAGGGTCTCTATGCCTCTGCTTGTTTCGACAAGGCTACCAAGAGCTACATCGTGAAGATTGCCAACACCTCTAACGAGGCAAAGGAAATCAACGTTACCTTTAATGGTATCAAGAAGTTGAACCCTGGTAAGGTAACCGTTCTCCATGCCGACAATATCCAGGCAGAGAACAAGATTGACAACAAGAACGTGGTTGTTCCTGTGGTATCAGATGCTCAGGCAAACGGCAATGTCTTGAATGTGAAGATGAAGCCAAACAGCTTCGTGGTATATCGATTCTAATAGATTCGTTCTTTTTATATAAAAGACTGTTTTTAAGCAGACAAATAAAGGTTATTAAGGTACGAGATTTAAAGGATAATGAAGATCCCTTGCGGCAGAAATGTTGCAAGGGATTGTTTTTTTGATTTTTTTTAATGCCAATGAATGAATAAATAACAAAATATTTGCCCTTTCTACTTTTTTTTATTAAATTTGCACTCGTAAAGAGTTAACTATAAAATAATTGAATAAAAAATAGGAAGTGATATGAGATTAAGAAATCTTATCTTGATGGTTCTTGCTGTGATGTGTACATCCCAGGTGATGGCGCAGAGTAAACGTAATGTGCGTAAGCGCCCTGCTAAACGTACCGTCGTTAATAACACCAAGAAATCAGTTGACAAAACTAAGGACGCAAAGTTGCCTGTAGATTCTCAGGCTGTGGCTCCTGCTGCTCAAACTACGGCTGTTCCGGCTGCGGCAGCACCTGCTGGCTCTACAGCAACACCTGCAGCTGCTCCTGCTGCAACAACTCCAGCAACAACTCCAGCAACCGCTGCTGCATCTGCAACAACTCCAGCAACGACACCGGCTGCTCCTGCTACCCCTGCTGCGGGTGAGACTTCGTTATTGCCACCGCCAGCTCCTGCTGTTCCTCAGGACCGTGTGGACACCATCTACTACAACAAGAATTGGAAGGTGATTACCAACAAGGCTTTCGCCAGCTATTATCGCTATGCACTCTATCCAGCGAACCCAACCATGACTAAGGAGTTCAAGACCTATTATATTGATGGCGCCTTGCAGGGCGAGGGCAGTTTCCTGGAACTCGACAAGAATGATGATGCCAACAGTAAGTTTACCGATACTTACATCTCTTATTACAAGGATGGCAACGTAGAGGAGAAGAAGACCTATGTGGATGGCAAGCTGAACGGTGAATATTCCATCTATTTTAATAATGGTAACATCAACAAGCACTTCCTGATGAGCGAAGGCCGACGTGATGGACTTTCTGCCACTTTCACCGAGGATGGAAAGATTTGTACCCTCACCCCATACGTTTCCGACCAGCCGGATGGCTACTATGTGGTGGTTGACATCGATGGCAACTACTCCAAGTATTCGCTTGCCGACAAGCAGCCAGTGCTTGAAACTCCAAGTCCTTCGGAAATCGTTACGGAGTATAAGAACGGCGTGGCATGGCCTTACTATAATAAGAATGGTCTTATCGTGGGTGCCAGCAACACCATAGTGGAAGACATCGGCGGTTATCGCCAGATTGGTCTGTTCCTCGTAAACAAGAGTATGATTAATCTCGACCTCGACCCTAGTCAGATAGAGATTTATTCCATCAAGAAGGACAAGCGCAAGGAATTCGAGAAGATTTCTGCTCAGGAGTACAATGACAAGATCGAGAAATATGTGCGCCGCACTTCCATGATGCCGGCTGCCCGCAATGGCAATGTGAATGCCAACCTGGGTGCCCAGTTCTCCAACTCTTCCAATACGGTGAAGGATTTCCAGGCCCGCATCTGCCGCATGCGCAAGCTGGATGATGGAACCCGCATGAAGTATGCCGAGAAGGAACCTACTGATTTGGGCTATCTGGAACGTACTACCATCCATCCGGGTGAGGTTGTCTATGGCTATATCTATACCGACGACCGCAAGGGAGTGGATCTCTTCGTAAAGGTGAAGATCAACGGTATCGACTACTTGTTTGAATGGGACGATAGCAAGAAGTAATCAGATATAATCAGATATAATCAGATACAATCAGATACAATCAGACCTAATCAGATGAAAACAAAGAAAATGATCAACTGCTTAATCAAGAGGTGCTCCTGTTTCGTAATGGGAGCACTTCTCGTTGCTGCCTGCCAGCGGCCAGCCGGTTCGGCAGAATCCGACGAGTATCGGGAGGCGTTGCGGAAGGTGGATGATTCCATTGCTGCACAGTCGCCACTGGCCCGCAAGTTGGTAGAACAGGGCTTGAAGGAGGCTGAGGACAGCTTTGCCTTCTATGAGTATTATTCCCGAATGGGCAAGTACTTCTGCCTGTCGTCTACACCCGATTCCATGGTTCCTTATATAGATAAGGTTATCCAGTTTGCCAAGCAGCAGCCCGAGTCGCCTCGCCGCAACAGTCTGCTTGCCTTTGCCTACAACACGCAGGCAGCCAACTACCACAACTTCCATAAGAAAGGAGATGAGGCGCTGGCTCTCTATCTGGAAACCTATCGCCTGTCGCTGACCAGCGATACCAAGGACCAGTCGCCTATGATATGTGCCAATGTGGGAGACGCCTATCTTGCCCAGAACCAGTTGCCCGAGGCAGCCCAGTGGTATCGCCGTGCGTTGTTTCTGGTTGACTCGCTCAATTTGCCTAAGAAAGAAAATATCACCCTCTATCTGGGATTGGCTACCATCTACTTGCAACTCAACGATTTTGATACGTCGCTTCAGTATTATCAGCAGACGGAGAAGTATTTCAATCAGATGTCTGTAGCGATGCAAGCCTATTATTTGAACAACTACGGAAATTATTATTATTATTCTAAGGACTACAAGAATTCCCTTCGATTGTTTTTGCGCCTCAAGGATTTGCTGGAAAAGCGTGGCAAAACGGAGACCTTCGATATGTATCTCTGTAAACTCAATATGGCTGATGTCTATCTCAATCTGGACCAGTTGGCTGAGTCGGAGAAATATCTCGATGAGGTAGAGCCTTATATGCGTAAGAATGCAGACGACGTGGCTGTTTACTATTGCCATACCATCCGCATCGGACTGGCTGTGAAGAAGCATGATATGCAGGCAGTTACCCGCATTCTTGATTCCGAGAAGAATATGCCGGTGATGCCTTTTACCATGCGTCAGATCCGCAATCATTATCTCAGATTGTACTATAAGGCCATGGGAGATTACCGCCAGGCATACGAAAACCTACGTGAAGATATGCAGCAGAACGATTCCCTGGAACACCGCCGCATCAACATGCGTGCTTCCGAGGTGATGGAGCGATTCACGCAAGATACCCTCAAGCTGCACCACGACCTGGCGATGGAGCATAAGAATGTGGAACTGCAGGAGGTGAAGATGTTTGCCACCGCTGCTGTTGCTGCCGTCTTGCTGATCATCATGTTCTTCATCATGAAGACGGTTCAGAACCGCAGACGCATGGAGACCAATAAGTTGCGTATCATGCAGCTCAGAATGGAGGCTGTGCGCAACCGCATCTCTCCTCATTTCGTCTTCAATGTGCTGAATAATAAGATTGTGCATTCGGGCAATGCCGAGGCGGATGAACTGATGCGCCTGTCTAAACTGATTCGTGCCAACCTCGATATGTCGTGCCGACTGGATGTGAGCCTGGCAGAGGAGTTGGATTTCGTGAAGCAGTATGTGGAGGTAGAAAGACCTCTGGTGGATGGCAACTTCGAGTTCAAGCTTGAGGTGGCTCCGGATATCGACCTCGACAAGGTGCATGTGCCTTCCATGTTCGTGCAGATATTGGTGGAGAATGCCCTGGTTCACGGATTGAGAGGATGGGAAGGCGAAAAGCGATTGCAGGTAAAGGTGGAACGCAGGCAGAATGGCATGACCTCCATCTCCGTCATCGACAACGGACCGGGTTTCGATATCCGAAGCACAGGTAAGAAGCGGACTGGACTGACGGTGCTCAGTCAGACTATTGCGATGATTAACGAGCGCAACCGCAGCAAGATGACCTTCTCCATGCGTAACCTCAAGGGTGAAGACGGAAAGGTGCTGGGCTGCGAATCCAGTTTCTGTATACCAGACGAGATTAATTTATCTATATAATATAATAAGGTGTAAACTAAGGGGAATATGAAAATAGTTATTGTAGACGATGACAAGCAGGCGGCTTACGACTTGGAGGCTCGCCTGCTGAAGAGTTATAAGATTGAGGTGGCTGGTGTCGCCTTGAACGGTTTGGACGGATTGGCGCTGGTCAACAAGCATCGTCCTGATGTGTTGTTTCTCGATGTGCAGTTGCCTGATATTTCGGGCTTGGATTTCCTTGACCGTATCGATGATTTTACGGATGGCGACTGTCGTGTCGTGATGTATACGGCATACGACAAGTTTGTCCTGCCTGCCTTTCGCAAGAAAGCCTTCGATGTGCTGCTCAAGCCGATAGACAATAAGGACTTGGCACTGATTATGGGTAGACTGGAAGAGGCTGGCATCGAGAGCCTTCCATACTCAGCCCGGGGAGTATCGCTGGATGAAAACGGCCTGAGTATCCCGAATCCGAAGGATGACAAGTTCCTGCTCTATACCAACGGTGCAGACTTCAAGCTGGTTGACAAGCGAGACATCGGTGTATTCAAGTATAATCACGAAGGTCGCTGCTGGGAGGTAGTGGTGGCTGGCGTTCCTGCTCCTGTCCGCCTGAAGCGCAATGTAAAGAGCGAGTCGCTGGCTGGTCTCGACAAGCAGTTTGTGCAGGTCAACCAGAAGTACATCATCAATATGGACTATCTGATAGAGGTGGTCGACAATGTCTGCCATTTCTATCCGCCGTTCGACAACATCGATTATGTGAAGGTGGGCCGCTTCTTCCGCAAGAAGTTTATCGAGCGTTTTTGCAGCCTGTAAATGCGTATTTCCCCCTCGGATACCAACATATTGTATGAAAAAGGGCGGAAAAGTTTGAATTATGCATAAAAAAACGGTCAAGATGGTAGCAGTTAGCCAATTATTTCGTAACTTTGCACCCGCAAACTTATAAATAATAAAAGAAGAATGGCTAATTTGAGATTTGAGGTTGTAGCCGAGGCCTTTAAGAAAAGACCTGTAGAGGTAGAGGCTCCCAAGGTGCGCCCTTCGGAGTACTTCGCCAAGTATGTATTCAACCGCCAGAAGATGTACAAGTATCTGCCATCTGATGTGTACGAGAAACTCATCGATGTGATAGACAACGGTACTCGTCTGGACCGTTCCATCGCTGATGCCGTGGCTGCCGGCATGAAGCTCTGGGCTGAGGAAAACGGGGTAACACATTATACTCACTGGTTCCAGCCATTGACAGAAGGTACTGCCGAGAAGCATGATGCCTTCGTGGAGCATGACGGAAAGGGTGGTATGATTGAGGAATTCTCTGGCAAATTGCTTGTCCAGCAGGAACCTGATGCCAGCTCATTCCCTAACGGCGGTATCCGCAACACCTTCGAGGCTCGTGGCTATTCTGCATGGGATCCTACATCGCCTGTGTTCATCATCGACGATACCCTCTGTATCCCTACCATCTTTATATCTTATACCGGTGAGGCTTTGGACTACAAGGCTCCATTGCTCCGTTCGCTCCATACTCTGAGTGAGGCGGCTACCGAGGTGTGCCACTATTTTTACCCTCAGGTGAAGAAGGTGCAGACCAATCTCGGATGGGAGCAGGAGTACTTCCTGGTAGATGAGAGTCTCTATTCGGCTCGCCCTGACCTGATGCTCACAGGCCGTACCCTAATGGGACACGACTCTGCGAAGAACCAGCAGATGGATGACCATTATTTCGGAACCATCCCTGAGCGTGTGCAGGCTTTCATGAAGGATCTGGAAATCCAGGCACTCGAACTCGGCATCCCTTGCAAGACCCGTCATAACGAGGTGGCACCAAACCAGTTTGAGCTGGCACCTATCTATGAGGAGTGCAATCTTGCCGTAGACCATAATATGCTCCTGATGAGTCTGATGAAGCGTGTGGCTCACAAGCACGGTTTCCGTGTGCTCCTTCACGAGAAGCCATTCGCCGGCGTCAATGGTTCGGGCAAGCACAACAACTGGAGTCTCTGCACCGATACCGGCGTACTGCTCCATGCAGCAGGCAAGACACCGGAGGACAATCTCCGCTTCGTAGTCTTCATCGTAGAGACCCTGATGGGCGTTTACAAGCACAATGGACTGCTTAAGGCTTCTATCATGAGTGCTACCAATGCGCACCGTTTGGGAGCCAACGAGGCACCACCAGCCATTATCTCTTCATTCCTCGGAAAGCAGCTCACCGACCTGCTCGACCATATCGAGAAGGCAGACAAGGAAGAACTCTTCGCCCTGGCTGGCAAGAAGGGCATGGAGCTGGATATCCCTGAGATTCCGGAGCTGATGATTGACAATACCGACCGCAACCGTACCTCTCCATTCGCCTTCACCGGAAACCGTTTCGAGTTCCGTGCCGTAGGTTCAGAGGCCAACTGTGCGTCATCTCTCATCGTACTGAATGCTGCCGTAGCTGAGGCTCTCGAAAATTTCAAGGCTCGTGTAGATGCCTTGATAGCAAAGGGCGAGGACCAGACATCGGCTATTATAGATATTGTACGCGAGGATATCAAGACCTGCAAGCCTATCCGCTTCGATGGCAATGGCTATTCTGATGAGTGGAAGGAAGAGGCTCAGAAGCGTGGCTTGGACTGCGAGGCATCCTGCCCGGTAGTCTTCGACCGTTATCTGGACAAGGAGAGCATCGAGATGTTTGCCAAGACCAACGTGATGAGCGAGAGCGAGTTGAAGGCGCGCAACGAGGTGAAGTGGGAGACCTATACCAAGAAGATTCAGATTGAGGCTCGTGTGATGGGCGACCTGACCATGAACCACATCATCCCAGTGGCTACCCACTATCAGAGCCGTCTGGCAAAGAATGTAGAGGGCATGATTCACATCTTCGGTGGCGAGGAAGGCAAGAAACTGACAGCCCGCAACGTGAAGATTATCCGTGAGATAGCCGAGCGCACCGAGGCAATAGAGCGTGGCGTAGAGGCATTGGTAGATGCCCGCAAGGTAGCCAACAAGATAGAGAGCGAGCGCGAGAAGGCAGTAGCTTATCATGACACGGTAGCTCCAAAGATGGAGGAAATCCGTTATCAGATAGACAAGCTCGAGCTTCTCGTAGCTGATGAACTTTGGACCTTGCCAAAGTATCGTGAGCTGCTGTTCATCAGATAATATTTCCAGGATTAGGAATTGAGATAATAAAAAAAGAGTGCATTGTTTGTTACAGTGCACTCTTTTTTTATATCTCATCTGTTTTTTTCTTTGTTTCTGATTGCTTTCTCAAAAATAATGCTTATATTTGCAGTTGTATTTATAAATACTCTATGGTTATGATAGAAAATAAATCTAAGATATTGCAGCCAAATGGAATCAAAGAGATACCCTATGGGGTATCTGATTTCACCGTCATGAGGGATGAAAACCTTTATTATGTAGATAAGTCGATGTACATACCTACATTGGAGAATGAAGGACGTTTCTTGTTCTTCATTCGACCTCGTCGTTTTGGAAAAAGCCTGTTTATCAGTATGCTCAAGTCTTATTATGACTGCAATACAACTCCAGAGCAATTCAATAGATGGTTTGGAGATTTGTGGATAGGACAGCATCCTACCCGTTGGCAAGGTAAGTATCAGATACTTCACCTTGATTTTTCGAGTGTTGGTGGAAAAATAGAGGATGTCGAAGTAGAGTTCGACCGGTATTGCCGTGTAAAGTTTGATAGCTTTGTGGATATCTATCGCGATCATTATTCACCGGAGTTCATTCAGAAGGTGTATGAGGCGCCGAATGCCAACACGAAACTTATCTTAATCAATGACGAATCTCAGAAGTTGGGACTCCAGAATTATCTGATCATTGATGAATATGATAACTTTACGAATACGATTCTCAATGAGAAGGGAGAAGATGTGTATCATGCCATCACCCATGCCGATGGATTTTATCGTGATGTATTCAAGAAGTTTAAGGGTACGTTTACCCGTATTTTCATGACGGGTGTAAGTCCGGTGACTCTTGATGATGTGACTAGTGGCTTTAATATTGGCTGGCACATCTCTACCAAGAAGGCTTTCAATCAAATGCTTGGCTTTTCTCTGGAAGATGTTCGTAAGATGTTCGTCTATTTTAAGAGTATGGGCAAGTTGCCTGCCGATTGCGACATTGAGTGGATGATTAATGATATGAAGCCCTGGTATGACAACTATTGTTTTGCCGAGGGGGCTTTGAATACACAAAGCAAGGTATTCAATTGCGACATGGTGGTTTATTATCTTCGTAATTATATAAACGAGGGAAAGGCGCCCAAGGAAATGATTGATCGTAACACGAGGACCGACTATAGCAAGATGAAGAAACTCATTCAGCTTGACAAGCTTGATGGCAATCGCAAGAGTATCATTAAGACGATAGCCGAAACGGGTGAAATCGTAGCTCACTTAGAGGAGAGTTTTTCTGCCTACCAGTTGACGGACCCGAATATATTTCCAAGTCTGTTGTTCTATTATGGCATGCTGACAATTAAGGGCACTCGTGGCGACCGAATGGTCTTAGGGATTCCTAACAATAATGTTCGCAAGCAGTATTATGATTATCTCAAGGAGATGTTTGAGGAGAAGTCGCCTATTGATACGTCTAAACTCGATGATTGTTTTTACGACATGGCCTATGAAGGCAAATGGCAAGAAGGACTGACGTTCCTTGCAGAGTCTTATGCTAAGGTTTCTTCAGTGCGTGATGGTATAGAAGGGGAGAGGAATATACAAGGCTTCTTTATGGCATATCTGAATCTTTGCAATTACTATATTACAGCACCTGAGTTAGAGTTGAATCATGGTTTTTGCGATTTCTTCTTATTGCCTAATTTGGCTCATTATGCAGTAAAGCATAGTTACATCATAGAACTGAAGGTATTGCCAAAGAAGGATTTCTCTGCTCTTTGTGAAGATAGAAAAACAACGAAGGCTGAGGCTCAATGGAATGAAGCCGTTGCTCAGATTCATCGCTATGCTGAAGCTCCTAGAGTTAAGGCATTGCGTCAGGATACCATACTCCATAAAATTGTAATGCAATTTGAAGGTTGGGAATTGAAAAAAATAGAAGAGGTTGAGTAAGAGTACGGAAGATAGAAATGATTCAAGTGTGGAAAATGTGGAGAATTACACAAAAGAGGTATCAAAAATGTGTAAATTTTGCGTTGATTTCGTCTAGGTAGTAAACTAAATATAGGAGACTACATCCCACTGGGCATAGCGGGCATGTTGTAGTTATTGTTCCTGGCAATGAGACATATAGTCCTTCTTGGGGGCAAAGTGTACCTCGTATTATGGATACAGGTCCTAATCGAAGGAGCGATAATTTGCCTTTAAGTGCAGGATTTAGTAGTGGAAAGAAAAATGAAGTTTTATTCTTTAAATATAAAAAGTAAATATGAAGAAATTATTTAATATTTTGCTGCTTCTGGCTTTATTTGTTCCTCTTCATGCACAGGAAAAAGTGTATGAGGAAAGTACTAATGGTGTACAGGCAAAAGCTAAGTTTTTAGATAAGTTCTCTTATGAGAATTACTCCAAATCAGTTGCTCTTTCTTTGGTGAGTTCTACAAAGGTTTCTCAGGGAAAGGAGTATTCAGTCGATTGCTATAGGTATCAAGGGTGGGGAGAAGACCCAGGTGATTTCCATATCGTAAAGATTCGTGAGAATGGGAAAGAAATCTATTCCCTGGAAAATGGATTGGGATGGAATAACTTTTCTTCTCGATGGAAATCTTCCAATTTGGCTTTTTATTCGGTAAGTCTGGATTCTCAAACCCTTGCTTTATTCTTCGTAGGAGCATCTATTATGAGTCAGCCTGAATATTTGACTGCTATCATTTTAAAGAATGGAAAGGCTACACTTGTCTTTAATAAACAGTATGTAATAGCAGATTTGGTTAAGTCAAATAATAGCGTGCTGTTTAAGCTTTGGAACGACTATGATGATGCTACAGAGAAAATTGCTCCTCAGCATACTTTGATGGTTGAAAATAAGGCAATGAGTTTTAAATAATAATAGTAATATAATAAATAAGCTCCCTTGGCTAGGAAATGCCAAGAGAGCTTTATTTTGTAAATAGGTCAGCCTGAAAAGGCTGCCTATTATGATACCTATATAATAAGGTGTACTTATTACTTCACAACAACCTTGATGGTCTGGCCATTTGAAAGCTTCACGAGGTTGATACCCTTTGTTGGAGCATTCAACTTCTGGCCATCGATGGTGTAACGACCTACCTCTTTCACCTCGTTCCAGTTGATGACGTTAGAAATGCCGGTAAGGTCACTGTCGCCAACTGCTACCATGTTGGTGTTATCTACCCAAAGATCGTTCATGGCAGATGCAAGAGCGGTCTTGCCATCCTTCTCTGTCTCTTTCATAGGACGGCTTACGAACGCAATGATATGCATGTTCTGGCTCTTCCAAGCATCATCAAGCTCTACCTCATAGTCGTTCTCGTAACTGTTGCCGTTGGTCTGGAGAGCATCACCGAGTGTGCCGGTCACAATCTTGCGCAATACATGGTTGTGGGTGGTAGGCTTTGCCATGGTACCACCGGTGTTCTGCTTGCCTTTTACCTTATCCTCGGTGAGGTAGATGGTGAGGCGTGCATCGTCTCCAATCAGCTGCTGGTATTGGTTGATGAGCTTACCCATTACCTTGATGCTCAACTTGCCTGTTGCGTCATCAAGCTTAGAATCGATACCTACGGTAGAGAATGATGGATAATATGCTGCAGACTCGTTGATGATTGTATTGAGCATGCTAACAACATTGTCCTGGTCGCTTGCTTTCTGAGCAGCCATGTTCACTGTCAATGCCTTGTCGTAATTGATCACGTCATTGTCGTAGAAGTATCTGTTAAAGGCACCGGAACCATCTGATGGAGTAGAGTAGTTGGCCAACTTGTTAGCCTCTGGCACAGTGAATACATCTGATAATGTTTCTACAGATCCATCTTCGTTTACTTGCTGACGTTCTCCGTGGATAGAAACGATGGCAAGGTCGTCGTCTTCACGAGCCTTGGCTGTCTTGGTGAGTACCTGGTCTGCAAAGTAGGTGTATTTTGACATCTGGCATGCGTAGAACTCTACAAGGTTCTTGGTACGGTCGAAATTCTCCTTATAGACCTTGAAGTTGGTTGTCAATGTATCATTTTTCAATTCACCCTCTGGAGCCTTACCCTCGATTTCTACTGGGTAGATGGTAACCTTGTGGTCACCGGTGGTCCAGGCATCATCTACTTTAAGACGTACAGGGATGTTTGTATAATCTGCGTCAGTGATTTCCTTGTACTGATCAGCAGCTACATTGTCCTTGCTATAGGTGAAAGAGCCGATTCGCTTGCCGTCCATTTCCAGGGCGAACTTGGCATTTGTAATGTTGTCGCGACCTTCATTGTGGCATGTGAACGCCAATACCTGCTTATCGCCCTTCTTTGCAAATGGAACCGCAGCAATCTTGTCCATTACCAAATCGTGGAGAATGAAAGTACCATCCTCTTTTTCGATGATAAGCTGAATCATCAGGTTAGAACCATCGTATCCGGCAGAGATAGGCTCCCACTGCCATTTGGTTTCATCGCGGCCATCTTCATAGATGTCACCAAAGGCGAGGAATCCATAAGGACCTACGTATGTACCAGAAGAGCCAATTGGCTTTTCTGACTCAACCTGCTCTGGTGTGTAATTGTAAAATGGCAACAACGCATAGAAATCCTTGGTATCGATGGTATATGGTTCATCAAACCAAACGTAGTTCCAATGCAATTGTGTGGTAGCAATCTCCTTCTCTGCAATGGCGTTGGTAACATTTCCCTTCTCGTCAATCTTGCAGATGGTAACCTTACTGTTGCCGATAGGTGCTGTCAGGAAGAAGCGGGCACCTGCAATCTTGCAGCCCTCATACTTCTTGAAGGCATCATTGTAGAAGATGGTACCCAGAGACAAAGTACCTTTGGCACCCTTCATGCCTGATGGCCATACATAGCTCTCGTCGTAGCTATAGTTGATATAGCGCTGGTTTGCTTCCAATTCTCCGGCACGGGTTGCTATCTTCTTGGCTGCCTTCTGTGGAGTGGCAGTCTCTACCCATGTCTTGGCTGTTGCCTCCTTGTTGATGCGCTTCATGCTCTGAGCGTTGGCAGACATTGTCATCAAGACAAGTGCTGCTGACATCAAGTAAATATTTCTCATTGTCTTGTTCTATTTATATTTTTATATTTATGATTCTAAAGGATATATCTGTTTACTTTTTATATATCTTTTTTACTGTACCATCTGTGAACTTCACGATGTTGAGTCCTGAGAATGGTACGTCAGACTGAACGCCCTGGGCATTGTAATATGCCTTAACCTCCTTGTTGCCCAACTCGATGTTGCTGATGCCGGAAGTTGCGCCTTCTGATACGTATACCTCATCGATGAAGAATGCATCTGATGCGAAGGTAATCTTCACTCTGCCGTTGGCTGTAATCTTGGTTGTACATTCTGTCCACTTGTTTGGCGTCAGGTTGAATGTGCCGTTTTCTACAGTTCCGTTGCTCACGGTTACGGTCATAGTCTTGTTTGACTGAGCGTAAGGAGCTGCCTTGAATGTAAGAGTTACGTCGCCGTTGATCTTGATCTCAGGAGAGGTGAAGGTGATGTTGGTGGCATTTCGCTTGCCTATGCGGGCACACTGGAAGCCTCCCTTGAAGGTCTGTACATTAGATGTCCAGCCGTTCTTGTCTGATGCGAATGCACCATTGGCAAACTGGTTAGGGTTGCCGCTTGTATAGAAGCCCTTACCGTCGTTACCACCTGTACCCAGACACTTGTCAAATGTTTCCTGGAAGACGTAATTCTCTTCTGATGCAGTCTTGTTCAGGTTCTGGAAAGTGAAAGATGCTGTACCGTCTGCAGCGATAGCCATATCTGAAAGGATGATGTTCATCAACTTGGTGCCATCGGTGTTCAGATTATAAGATGTGCAGGCAGGAGTGGTGTTGTTTGCCAGGCGGTTCTTGTTGCCGTAAGGCCATGCATCATACTCCTCACTCTTCTCGCTCTTCACGTTGTCGGCAGGAACGAAGGTCATACGCTCATGGTCGTTGACACCAGCCATCATGGAGTTTGGAATGTTGTAATTCCATGCCTTCAGGTTGTAGTCGATGTGGTTGATCATGATACCTGAACCAGCCAGGGCTGCATCCCAACCCTTCTTCTGACGGTTCTCTATCAGATAGTACTCATCGGCATGATTTGGATTTCTGAAGATGTAGGCATCACCGCCATCAGCCAGAGGCTTGATTCCTGATACTGATGTGTTCTCCTTCAGTTCGATTGGAGAAATCCAGCCAGCGGCATACTTCTCGTAGGCGGTATAGCCGGCAGGAGTAAAGCCGTTGTCATTGTAGTTACCTTGGCACATCAAGTCCCAGGTACCCATACCATACAGGCCAGTATAGTTCACATCGTATGCATCCGGATAGCCCAGGCAGTGAGAGAACTCGTGGCAGATGGTACCGATGCCATCCACTTCGTTAGATACAGAAAGCTCGTTGGAGCAGGCATAATCCACTACTGTCTTCTTGCCGCAGGCAACAGGAGAAACCATTCTTCCCTTGTGTGGCCAGATGGTGTCATCGCCACCGCCTGTAGCTTCGCCACGACCGGCATAGACTACGAATACCATCTCTACTTGTCCGTCGCCGTCCCAATCGTATGGGGCGAAGTCGATACCTTCAGCCACGGCGTTGCCCAGACAGCCTGAAATCATCGCCTGAACGTTCACGTCCTGTGCATCGCCATCGTTCTTGCCATAGTAAGCAGATTCACCAAGGGTGTAAGGACCCACTACGTCGAAATCCATCTCAAACTTGCCGTTGCTCTGCGCCTTGAAGTAATCAGCCACGCTACCCTTGAACTTACCCTCGCTGAAACCAGGCTCGTTAGCCACGCGGTTGTAGAAAGCCTTAGGGTCTTCCATGGTGAACTTCTTGTCGGAGAACTGAGCCAGCAGGATGAGACACTTCTTCTTGCCGGTGTAAGAAACACCTCTTGTGATGCTGGTGCTGCCATTAGCGTTACCGGAAAGGAGGTTCTTCTTGATGATGTTCTCAGGACAAGCCTGCTGGCGCATCACTCTGCTGCGCTCCTGAAGCTGGGCCATGTTGGCTGGCTTCAAGCCATCTGAGGTGTCGTAAGAATAGCGGTTGCCTGCCTTGTCTTCCCAAAAGTGCAGGAACTCATCGCCACACAACTGAACTTGGACTGCCTGTCCGTTCTTGAGTGTAAAGGTCTTCCAGATGCCTCGTTTGGCTGGTACTGCATGGATAGCAGAAACCGCCAGCAACATAGACATGAGGACTAACAGTTTTTTCTTCATAAAACGTTTTATTAAAGTTGTCTTATAACTAATTTCTTTATCCGTTGACAAAGTTAAGCATAAAAATTGAGATACAGCCGATTGGCTTACATTTTTTAAGCTACATTTGCTTTTCAAAATGTTCTTTTCCCCTCATCCTTTCAATTTGTAAGTTCGGAGGGATGAAATCTGCAAAAAAAGAGAGATAACCCAATGCTTCCATGTGTTATCTCTCTCTTTAATATATCAACTTAATGCTTTCACTTTATTTCACCTTTGTGAGCTTGATCTTCGTTACGCTGAAGAACTCATAGCCGGTGAAGGTTCCACCAGGGGTATAGATACCACCGAACAATACCTGGTCTTGGTCGAAGACAATCTCCTTGCAGTCCTCGCTCCATGTACCCTTGATAGGGGTTGAGGTGAGTTGACCATTTGACAGGTTGTGCAGCATGATGTTACCCATGAAGCCCAGATCCTTGGTGAAGTCGTAACCCTCGATGAAGTTATACTTGCCCAGGTTGTCGAATGCTACATAACCCTCCTTCTTATTCTCGTCATAGTGGAATGACAGACGTGCAGAAGAAGAGCTTACAGCCATACCTGTGAGATACAGAGTATTGTTGTAGTCGCCATCTGAATCGTCGCTAGCACCGATGATCTTCACTACACTCTCCATTGGTGCACCCTGGCGGCTTACACCAGTGAGCTTCCACTTACCCTGAAGCTTCTCGTAAATCTGAGAGTCATTATCTTTCAGTGAAACCTGGGTTGTTGCATTGCCAATCTTGGCACCCTTGGCTTCTACGATGGTAATCTCGAAGGTGCGGTCGGCGTTGATTTCATCATTATCTACAGGCTCTACCTCTACATAGCCGATGCTGTCTGAAATGCTGATGGTCTTGTCTGTAATATAATAATGTACGTCTTCCTTGGCAGGGTTGCTGCCCACTTCCTTCACAGCGAGGGTAACATACACATTACCGTTGGTCTTGCCCTTTACCTCGATAGGCACATTGGTCAGGCCCATATTCTCCTTGATGACCATGGTAGGATTCTTCATGCTTACTGTTACGTCAGCAGCAGAGTTCCATGAATCATCGTCGCTAGAGCAGGCACCGAAGAAGGTGACCACAGCCAGCAACATTAATAATTTGATGTATTTCATATTCAAATGAATTCTTGTTGATTACTACATTATTATATTAATAGCCTGGGTTCTGCTGGCCAGCCAAGTGAGGGTTGGCATCCATCTCTGCCTTAGGGATAGGCCAGGTGAGGCGGTAGTCGTTTGCAGTATACTTCAATGCTCTGCCCTGCTTCACGATGATGTTGTTCAGATCCTCGTTTTCGTCGTGGTTAGGCTCGCGCTGGAAGCCCTCGCCGTAACGGCGGATGTCGCTCATGCGCATACCCTCGCCGATGAACTCACGCTCACGCTCTTCTTTTATTTCCTTGAGGAGAGTCTTCTGCTCAGAATAGTTCTCTGTTACATAATCCACGATGCGGTTGCTGCGCAGAATGTTGAGATACTTGTTTGCTTCTTCCTTGTGGTCCTGGCGAGCTTCTGCCTCGGCTACGATGAGATACATCTCTGAGAGGCGGAATGGCTTGCTCATGTTCATGAGGTTGTTGTTGCTGCCTGTGCGGAGGTCTGAGTTTCCTGGGAACTTGTTGAAAGCCATCGCCTCGTAGCTGTTACCCTCTACCTGCAGGTTGTCATACTGCTTCAGGAATACATCGGCACGAACATCACCCTCGAACTTCTCCCAAAAGAGGTTTAAGACGGCAGCTGTTGGAATGTAGTCTGCCTTGGTCTCCGACTCACTTACGTAGTATTCGCCGTTAGAGCTGCCCAACTCCTGTGCAGTCATCAGAGGGCGGAAGATGATTTCTGTACCCTCGTCCTTGGTCCAGAGCTTGGCATAGTCGTCGATGGTGGTCAACTTATACTTGCCGCTGTTGATGACAGCCTTTGCATATTTAGCTGCATTAGCCCAGTCGCCCTTAACCAAGGCTACGCGAGCCTGGAGAGCCTGAACGGTCTGTGAATGGATGTAAGCCAGAGGCTGAGCCTCTTCCTTGGCAACCTTCACACCCGATTTCTCGTATGCTACCAAACCATCGTATGCCTTCTGCATATCTTCCTCAATCAGAGCGAAGGTCTCTGTCAGGGTAGAACGGCTAGGGTAGTCGTTGAGATTACCTGTTGGCTTGTAGACGGTGGTCAGAGGCAGACCGCTTGCTGCCTTGGTTGGATCACACTGTGTATATGACTGGCAGAAGTGGTCTGCCAACCAGAAATACATGTAGGCACGAACGAAGTGTGCTTCGGCATCATAGTGAGCGAAGGCAATCTTGTCCTTATCGCTGAAGGCATCGCTTGCCTGCATGTTGGCTGCACGCTCCATGATGGCATTGGCTGTGGCAATCATGGAATAGCTGCCGCCCCACATGCTGGAAACGTCACCGTCGGTGATGGTAATCAAACCGTTTGAGAACTGACCGAGACGGTTACCGTTGCTGATCAGTCCGTGGAACTCGTCCATCTGTACATCTGACAGGTAAAGCCAAGAACCAGATGTCACCACACGCAGGTTGGTATACATGGCGTTGCGGAATTGGCGAAGGTCCTGCTCCTTCTCGATGGCTGTTTTGTCATCCAGCGAACCGTATGGAGCCTTGTCCATGCTGCAGGATGTGAACGCCATCGCGCACAGAAGCATCAATGAAAAATATATTTTCTTCATAATTCTTTTCTAGTAATACTTTTTGTTTAGAATGTTAACTCTGCACCAATCACAAACTGGCGGGTGTTTGGATAGTTGAAATGAACCAGGTTTATGTCTGGCTCTGGATCATATCCGTCGAATGAAGTGATGGTAAAGAGGTTGCGGGCGATACCGAACACCTTGATGTCCTTGATGTAACGGATGGTCTGCATCCAGCTCTTTGGCAACTGATACTGAACGGTCAGTGTCTTCATGCGCAGGAATGATGCATTGCTCAGCATGTGGTCGTCGACGTAGATATCGTAACCATAAGCTGGGATGTCGGTAACCTGACCTGGAGTAGTCCATACGTTCAGCATGTCTACGCTCTGGTTATAAGAAGTACCCAAGTTGGCATTCTTGATGAAGTAGTCGTCGTTGACGAGCATGTACTTGCCCGACTGCCAAGCGAAGTCTGCGATGACGCTGAGGCCCTTCCATGTGAAGTTGGTGCCGAAACCGCCAATCCATGGTGCATAGCGGTTCTTGCCCAGGAACACAGAGTTGTTGGTCTCGTCGTATGTCTTGGTGATGTTGCCGTTCTTGTCGTACCACATAGGCTCACCGGTGCGTGAATCAACACCTGCATAGCGTACATTGTAGAACTCACCGTAGGCATGACCCACTTGCAACTTCATACCAGTGCCTGAAAGCACGTATTCGTCGCGACCTGCAAACAGCTTTGTAATCTCGTTCTTGTTGTAGTTGATGTTGGCAGATACACTCCAGCTCATATCCTTGGTCTTGATGAGGTCAACGTTTACGGTTGTCTCGAAACCCTTGTTCACCATGTTACCGATGTTACCCATACCCGAGGCGAAACCTGTGGTCATAGAGTAAGGAATCTCCATCAGCATATCAGATGTCTCGTTGCGGTAGAAGTTGGCATCCACGGTAACGCGGTTGAACAAACCGAAGTTCAAGCCGATGTTCAGCTTGCTCACCTTCTCCCAAGTCAACTTGTCGTTGCTTGCCTGGGTGATATCGATGGAACCTTCGCCATTGTAGTTTTTGCCGGAACCGAAGAGTCCGTAGAAATCGTAAGAACCGGCACCTGAGTCATTACCGGTAGTACCATAGTTGGCGCTCACGGTCAGGTCGTCCAGCCATTTAACACCACGGAGGAAGCTTTCGCGCTTGGCATTCCACTTCAAACCGAGGGAACCGAAGGTACCCCAACGGTGGTCTGGAGCAAACTTAGAGCTACCGTCGAAACGGAGTGAAGCATATACGAAGTACTTCTCCTTGAAGTTATACTCGGCAGTTCCGAAGAGAGAGTTGGCTACTTCCTCTGAACGGCTGTCAGTCTGAGCTGATGGAGTGATGGTGGTAGCAGTGTTCAGCAACATACGGCGAACGTCGGTCTGACCTGTAGAAGTGATACCGAAGCTACGACCCTTCTGGATGCGGGTCTCCTCACCCAGCAGCAGGTTTACATAATGAGGACCGAAGTTGTGACGGAACTCAGCTGTATGAGTCAATGTGTAAGCGTAGTAGCGGCTGAAGTCAGCTGCTACACCTCCGGTATGAGCATCGATTACCTGACCCATTGGGGTAGTGAACTGCTCGTATGGGAGACTTGCTCTGTCGGATGTGAGGTCGTAGCCAAACAAAGACTGCAGGGCTGTGAAAGTCAATCCCTCAACAGGAGTCAACTGCTCGTTCAGCGACAGGTTGATGGTTACATTCTTGCGGTCCTGTTTTGTATTGGCTACAGTGAACCAAGGCAGCAGGAACTGAGAGTAGAGGAGTCCGGCAGCGCGGTCGCCCTTCACCAGATTACCAGCCTCGTCGAAGCTATAATAATAAGGTGTATCGTATGGCAACGCCATCTTGGCAGCTACCAATGGGTTGGAAGCGTATGTCTTTTTGCTGTCAGCCCACATGCTGTTCTGGCTGTAGTCCTGAACACCGAAGTTAGAGCTGAAGCCCACCTTGAAGAACTTGTTCAGGCGAGAGTTGATGCGGGCTGCCAAGGTGCTGCGGCGCATGTTGGAATCCTCAATCAAACCATCCTCCTGATGGTGGTTGAATGAAACGAAATAGTTCATGGTCTGACCACCGCCCTGCAAGGTAGCGTTGATATCAGATGTTGGAGCCGAGTTCTTGATCATCTCGTCGCGCCAGTCGGTGCTGATACCATACTTGTTTACCAGGTTGCGGATATTGTCGTTCACAGGCTGTCCGATCATGTCGCGGAACTGGATGTACTGCTGAGAGTTCATCATCTCTTCACCCTTGCTGGTAGCAGAAGAGATACCATACTGTGCCTTTACGGTGAGCTGAACCGACTCGTTGTACTTAGCCTGCTTGGTAGTGATGACAATAACACCGTTGGCTGCACGTGAACCATAGATAGAGGTTGACGCAGCATCCTTCAACACGGTGATGTTGGCAATGTCTGATGGGTTCAATGTGCTGAAGAAGCTAGCAGTGATAGGAGAACCATCGAGGATGAACAGAGGCTGGTTAGAAGAACCGATAGAGTTGACACCACGCAGACGGATCTGTGCAGACTGTGAAGGGTCACCGGCAGATGACAGAACAGACAAACCAGATACCTGACCGGCGAGCGCATCAGTAAAGTTAGGGGTTACGACCGTTTCCAACTTCTTTTCACCGATGTTGGAAATAGCGCCAACTACAGATCCCAACTTCTTGGCAGCACCGTAACCGGTGATGATAACCTGCTCAAGTACATGTGTGTCAGGATCCAAAACAACCTGCATCTTTTCAGATGCCTTTAATTTCTTGGTCACCATGCCGATGTAGCTGAATTCCAGCTCGGCCTTGTTGCTCTCTAAATCAAGAGCGAAGTTACCGTCGATGTCGGTCACTGTACCAGAAGTAGTACCCACAATCTTTACAGATGCACCGATAATCGGTGAACCGTCTTCAGAAGAGGTAACTACACCAGAAACGTGAGTTTGTGCCAGCGCCATTCCCAAATTCAGGAAGACGCAAGCAATAAACATCATGAGTCTTTTTTCCATAGATCTCTTTTTTTCTTTTTATTGTTATTACTTACTATTTTTAACTTTAAAGTGTATTCTACTAATTTTTTTCGTCATTTTTAGCCCCTGATAGAAGGGGTGTCCCTGAAATCGGTGCAAAATTAAGCAAAATTTATCTTTCTTCCAAATGTTTTTGAGAAAATATAAAATAAATGGCTATATTTTCGGATAACTTGACGTTTTGTAAACCAAAAAAGAGTGAAATTTGCTATTTTTTATATTCATTAATGTATTTTTGTTAGTAAATGTTAGTTTTATGCAGTTTTTATGCAAAAATTCTTGTGAGTTTCAATATAAATTATTATCTTTGCCGCCAAAATGGAGGAAGATTAACGCTCATAGGGCGTGATGAGTTACGGATAATAAATTTAAATATCATAATTTTAAAAGTCGAAAGTATGAGAAAAGTTTTACTTTTTGCGACAGCATTGTGCCTTTCTTCAGCAGCAATGGCACAGACATCAATTGAATCTGCTCTCGATGCCCAGAAGGGTGAGAATACCTATAAGGTAGAGAGCAGTGAGGCTAAGAACACTTATTGGAAGTTTACAGCAGACAAGAACTATCTTGCCAAGGTATCTCCATTGTCTGGATCAAGCAATGTTCCTACTGTATTTACATCGGTAGAAGGAACAGATTCTCTCACCCTGGGTGGTGCGGGCTTGAAGTATCCTTCTAAAGCGTATGCCTTGGAAAAGGGTAAGACCTACTACTTCATCATGAACATGACGGGTGAGTCGGGCTTCAACCTTGACTTGTCTGAGATGTCTTCTTATGGCAAGGGTCTCTCTCAGGACAATCCTGCCGAGTTGAAGGTAGGTGAGGAGTTGTTCCTGGGTAATCCGCTGGGTGTTCAGTATGAGAACACTACTGCCTATGTTACCTATACTGCTGAGAAGACCGCTCAGCTCCAGCTCTCTTTCTCAAGCTATGTTGCTGGTGCCACAGTGAATGGTAATCCTGTTTCTGCTGAGTATGACCAGGCTACAGGCGGATATGTACTGAAAGTAAGCGTGGAGCAGGGTAAGACTTATAGCATCGCACTGAATCTTCAGGGTAGTGTCGTTGCAAACTCTAAGCTCGTAGAGGTGAAGGCTGGTTCTCTTGAGATGCCATTCGTTTTGAACGAGGGTGAGAACAAGGTGCCTGCTGAGATGGGCGACTACTACTTTACTTATACTCCTAACAAGACGGGTTATCTGAATATCTCCAGCGATGCTGTGTTGGCTGGTGGTCAGGTGAAGGTATATACCAGCCGGAACAATATCACCTATCAGCAGGTAGCGGCTTCTTCTGAGTCGGGTACCTATAATGTCCGTGTAGAGATTCCTTATACTGGTGCTACCTATTATATTGTAGTGAACAAGTTGCAGAATTCTGATGCCGAGGATGTCATCAAGGCTGAGATGCAGGAATACCAGCCAGGTGAGACTGTGAATACAGCCTTCGAATTGACTGAACTCCCTGTAGAGAAGACTTTGCCTAGTGCTAAGGGTACCTATTATTATAAGCTCACGGTTCCTGCCAACACAGAGAAGTTTGTTACGGTTGAGACTGATGCCAATCTCGATGCAGCTACTTCTATCCTCTTCTACAACCAGCAGAATGGCGAGTATGGTGCTGCTACTGTAAAGGATGGTTTGCTGAAGACTTACGTTGGTGGCAATACATACGATGTTACTTACATCCTGAAGGTTACAGCCAATGAGGGTAATCCATTGGCATTCAAGGTTTCATATCTGGATGCAGAGAAGGGTTCTCTTCTAACAAACCCAGCTGAAGCTGTAGTGGGTGAAAACGAAATCACCGTAGATGGCACTGAATACTTCAAATATACAGCTACCAAGAATGGTAAGCTCAATGTGGAGGTTGAACCAGGTGTTACTGTCAGCTTCCCTAAAGGTACAGGCATGTATGATGGTGAATACACAGCCATCAACAAGGGTACCGACTTCTTTATCGAGGCTACTGCCGGAACCACTTATCTGATTAAGGTATCTGGTGCAGCCAAGGGTACAACCATGTATCTGGAAGAAAAGGAGTTCGCTGCCGGTGAGTCTCGCACTAACCCTATCGTCATGGAGGATAACGAATATACTTTCACCAAGGCAGGTGCTGCTGACCTCTGGTTGCAGTATAACGTAACTGAGGATGGTGTTCTCGACTTCGCCTGCGACCAAGGTTATAATGGTGGCAGCGACCGCATCGAAATCTTCAAGAATGAGGAGCCATACGGAACTACCATGATGGGTACTGAGACCGTAGGTAGTGTTTCAACCACCGTATATAAGGGTAAGGTTATCGTTAGCAAGGGCGATAAGCTCTATATCCACTGCGTTATCGCAGGTAAGGTTACCGGTAGCAAGATCAAGTTTACCAAGCATGAGGCTGAGCCAGGTGAAACTGTAACCAATCCATTGGTACTCACCAAGGGTAAGACCGTGACAATTACAGGTGCTTCCCGCAGTACTCCTGTATGGATGAAGGCTTCACTCCCTGCTGGTACAACCACCTTCCGCCTGAGCAGCTACTTGATGACAGCCCTCTATAACAGTCTGGAGGATGCCAAGAATGGCGCCAATGCCGAGGAGGTAAGAGCCAATTACGTACAGCTGCCTGATGGCTCTTACGTTTATGAGTTTACCAAGGAGATGGCAACTGCTGGCGATGTTTACTTCCAGTTTGTTGATTCATACGGTGCTACCAACTTCACATGGATGGATAACGAGGCAACTGGCATCTGGAACATCGAGGCAGCTGGCGACAGCAAGGTATCTATCTTCAAGATGGACGGTACCCAGGTGAACCAGATTTCAGGCAATGGTGTATACATCATCAAGTCGAACGGTAAGACCAAGAAGATTGTTGTCAAGAAGTAATGGGTCATAGTGTGATAAGACAAAACATTATATAATAAAGGTGCAAGTGGGGTGTGAAAACTCCGCCTGCGCCCTTTTTCGTCAAAATATCACCAGCTTTCAACCTGTTATTTCTATCAGGAAAAGAGAAAAGAATTAAGTAATTATTATATTTATACACATTAAAAAACGAGAAAACTATGAGAGGTCTCAAAAGACTGCTTTTGGCTTCCGTCTTGTGTGCGGGATATACCCAGGCCACCTGGGCTATCAAGGCATATCCCCATCCAATCACGATGCGGCAGCCTGACGGCACCACCTTGTTGGTAAGAATACAAGGTGATGAGAATTTCCACTTCGTTACTACCACGGATGGATTTCTCCTGAACAAGGACAAGAAGGGTTATTTCTGTTACGTGGATTACGACTGGAAAACCCAGAAGAAAGTGATGACCAGGCAGAGAGCACACAATGTGGATGCGCGATCTGAAAAGGAGAAGAAACTCCTGGAGTCATTGACCAGTGCGAAAGATGCCACTGCCGACATCTTGAGCAAAACCCCTATCATGAAGAAGGCGCCTAACAAGTTCCTGAGCCGCCGCATCGTTGCTCCCCGCAAGTATGCTGCCGAAACAAGAACCGGAGAGGCTACTGTCAAGGAATCGCAGTATCTGGTGGTCCTGGTTAACTTCCAGGATAGCGTGCTTCGACACACCCAGCAGGACTTCGACCACTGGCTGAACCAGCCTGGCTACAGCGAGAACGGCGGTACGGGTAGTGTGAAGGATTACTACCGCGACAATTCCATGGGTCAGTTTATCCCTAACTTCAAGGTAGTGGGTCCATACACCCTTTCCAAGCCAACAGCTTACTATGGTGGCAACAGCAGCAGTACCAGCGGTACTGATACCAACCCACGCGACATGGTGAAGGAGGCTGTGGAACTCGCCAAGAAGAACAATCCTGATCTGGATTTCCGCCAGTTTGATAACGATGGCGATGGCATCATGGACAACTGCTACGTAATCTATGCCGGATATAGCGAGGCAAGTACTGCCAATGGTGATGACATCTGGCCACACAGCTGGTATCTGGACGATAACACCACCATCGATGGTATCTTGATTCACGACTATTCCTGCTCTGCCGAGCTGGTAGGTATGCCAGGTGCTCCTGTAGTTCCATCTATGGATGGTATCGGAACCTTCACCCATGAGTTCGGTCATGTGCTGGGTCTCAAGGATATGTATGATACCGATGATACCAGCAATGGTAAGGGTATCGACCCAGGTGCCTACAGCCTTTATGCCTCTGGTAGCTACAACAACGATAGCCGTACTCCTCCTTGCCTGATGGCATTCGAGCGTATGCAGATGGGATGGATGAAGGAAGGCGAGGACATCGTAGAGGTGAAGAACCCTGAGGATGTTACCCTGACTTCTATCGCCGACAACAAGGCACGCTTCATCAACTGCCAGCCAGACCGTACACCTGGTACAGGTATGGAGTGGTTCATCCTGGAAAACCGTCAGAAGACAGGTTGGGACAAGTATATCCCGGGTCATGGTCTGCTCATCACTCATTACGACTATACCGATGAGATGAAGAAAGACTGGTGGGATATCAACGGACCAAACAACAGCGCCAAGCATCGCTGCATGTATATCGTGCCAGCCGACGGCATCGACAACGAGGTGACCCGTAGCGGCGATACCTATCCGGGTAAATCAGCCAATACATCTTTCACCGACACCACCACCCCTAATTCCCTGAATTGGGCGAAGGAACCGGTTAACGTGCCTATCACCAATATCATGGAGCAGGACGGCAACGTGATGTTCCAGGTTAATGGCGGTACCAGCAAGTGGAACTTCATCAAGACACTTGTGCCTGAGAAGATTTACGATACCAAGGCCACTTTCAAGGCAAACATCGAAAGCAACAAGGTAGATGTGGATGAGGTAGGCTTCTGCTGGAAGGAAGGTGCTTCTGCCGACCCAACCCTCACCGATGGCGTGAGCGCAGCAGGCAAGGTAGAGGATATCAAGGATGCTTCTTTCACAGCCAAGGGCCTGCAGCCAGGAACCACCTACAGCGTACGTTCCTACATGAAGATGAGCGATGGCAGCGTGGTATATGGTTCACCGGTTCCATTCACCACCGAGTGGGCATACGCCAACGTAACCCTGGATACTCCATTCTACGGAAACTTCCTGAGCTGGACAGACGGCAATCCTGACGGATGGCAGATTATCGACCACAATGGCGATGGTACCACCTGGTATCAGGACGAGGGTGCCCAGGCCGTTCACTATTCTCTGAACTATTGGAACGATGCAGATGATTATCTTATCAGCCGTCGCCGCTTCCACGTGCCAGAGAAGGGCGTGATGTTCTTCACCCGTGGTGTGACAGAAGAGAAAGGCGTTGAAGACCTGGAGGTATTGGTTTCTACCAAGACCAACGATCTGAACGATTTCCACCTCGTAAAGCGTTTCTCTTTTGCCGATTACTTCGGTGCTCAGCATGCTGAGGAGGTAGATTTGAGCCAGTTTGCCGGAAAGGATATCTATGTAGCCTTCCGTGTCTGCTCAGAGAGAATGCAGAACGACCTCTGGTTGTGGAACGTGATGGTAACCCAGAAGCTCGATACTCCTAAGGACTTGAAGCTGGAGAGAACCAGCGAGAGCAAGCTTACTGCATCATGGAGCCCTGTGGAAGGTGCTGATAACTACTATCTCTGCCTGAGTAGAGAGACCAATAAGACCAACTCGCAGACCGTGTTCACCCCAATGGATTTCTATCAGAATGTAGAGGGTGATGTAGTTCTGGGCACAGGTTCTATCCAGTTCCGCAGCAATGGTTCCGTTACCCTGAAGGATTGTCCTGACGGTATCAAGGACTGCAAGTTCATCGTCACAGCATCCGGTCCGCTCGGTTCTTCTGAGTTGAGCATTGAGGGTACTGAGGATGGCAAGACATGGAATGCCGTGGGTTCCAAGATTACCCTGAAGGAATATGATTCAGAAGGTCAGGAAGAGGATTACTCTACCTATCTGGAGAACAAAAAGTACAGACAGCTGCGCTTCAAGTTCAAGAATGGCGGTAGAAATGCCCGCATCAAGTATCTCACACTTACCTACAACGATGGTAAGGTTTATGAGGAGTTGGCAGCCGGTTCTGTAGGAAATGCCACAGAGATTCCTATTACCAACAAGGAAGACGGCGAGTATGATGAGGGCAAGTATCGTGTTTGGGTAGCTTCAGGTAAGGGCAACCTTTACTACGATGAGTCTGCACCTGTTTACTACCAGGCAAATACCTCTACAGGCATCCACGATGTCATCGAGGGTACCGGCATCGGCATCAGCGTGAACGGTGGCAATATCCAGGTAGATGGCATCAAGGCAGGCTACACAGTGACCTGTACATCTGCTGCCGGCGTTCAGCTCTATACCGCTGAGGCTCGCTCTGGCTGTCTGAACTTCCAGGTTCCTGCAGGCACCGGCATGGCTATCATCAGCGTAAGTGGCGAGGGCAAGACCCATCGCAGCAAGATTATCATCAAGTAATAAATAATAGCATCAAATAGAACATTTATGAAACATTATAAATATTCTGCCATCTTGTTGGCGGCAATGACCTGCGGAGCTGTATGGGCTTCGGTGGATGCGCTGACTGATGGAAAGAAGGGTGAAGGCGAAAAGGTGAAGCCATCGGAGAATTTCGTGGCTCAGTCTCGCAAGGCACCTGTCGTTCGCTATACCAAGATGAAGGTGGAAGGCAATGCCGAAGGTGTGCCTTACGGACTCCAACTGATGGGTGTGAGCGACAAGACGGTGAAGTTGAGCTGGATTTCACCGGAAAAGACCGATGGCTACTTCGATGATTTTGAGAATCATCAGGACTTCGCCATCAATTCAGCCGGTAACGTGGGCTGGTCGTATATCGACGCCGATAATAACAATACCTATACCTGGCAGGCTTGTGCCTTCCCAACTCAGGGTCAGAAGATGGCTTTCGTAGTCATGAACCCTTGGGAAACCTCTCCTGCGGTGAACGAGAATCCAAATTTCCAGCCTTATTCTGGCAAGAAGATGCTGGTGGATTTCAGTTCTATCGACGATAAGAACAACGACTACATCATTTCGCCAGAGTTGAACTTCGACCAGGACTTCCAGTTTAGTTTCATGGCTCGCAGTTACAAGATCGAGGGCGGCAACTTTGCCGCTGAGCGTGTTCGCGTAGGTTATTCTACCACCGGCAAGCGTCCTTCCGACTTCAAGTATGTGAACGAAGGCCCATACGTGGAACTTCCTGCGGCTTGGACACTCGTGAAATATACCATTCCTAAGGAGGCAAAGTATGTAACCATCAACTGCGTTTCTGAGGGTGGATTCATGATGATGCTCGACGACATCTTCGTGGGAACCAACAAGATTCGTCCTACCCAGAGCAAGAAACAGCTGGCTGCTGCCAACCCTGTGGTGGGCTTCAACGTTTATCGTGACGGCAAGAAGGTGAACGAGGCTCCTATGGATTCTGCACGCTTCACTGATAATGTGCCAGACTATGCTGACTATACCTATACGGTGACTGCCGTTCATCAGAATGGTCAGGAGTCTGCCCAGAGTGAACCTCTGAAGGTCACCGTTCCGGATATCCGTCTGTTGCCTTTCGAGGACGACTTCGACGACTGGACGCTCCATGCCGACAAGTGGACTACCGTGAACCTCGACAACAACAAGGAGAGCAAGTGGTCTATCGACTACTACGAGTATGGATTGGTTGACCCATCTGCCACCTACAGTTGGTCGGCATTGACCAATTACAACCAGGCACTGGAGACCCGCGAGCTGAATACTCCAAACAAGGACAATACCTATCTGCGCTTCAACCTGCGTCTCCGCAACAGTGAGCAGACCAATGTTGACTACATGGAGGTAGAGTTGAGCTGCGATGGCGGAAAGACTTGGGAAGGTCTCGATGTATTCGACAACTACTCTGGTGGCTTCGACTGGACAACTTATACCTATCCTATCGGTGAATATCTGAGCAATAACCTGTTCAAAATCCGTTTCCGTGCGCATGGCGACGATGCCAAGTGGATTAACTATTGGTACGTAGACGATGTGAAGGTATGGAACCCGGTTTGGGCGAAGGGACAGCTGAGTGTCAAGACTCCATCTGGCACCATCTCCAGATGTCCTGTTACCCTGACTGGCGATAACGGCGCTGTAATCAGCGAGACTACCGATAAGAATGGTGTGCTCAAGCTCGACCAGATAGAGGAGGGTACTTATACCGTGAGCATCATCCGTGAGGGCTACAACGAGTATAAGGGTACATGGACCGTCAAGGCCGATGGTACCAACAACTTCACAGCCAATCTGGAGGCTCCAAAGGTAGCGCTTTCTGCCAACACCGTGAGTGCAGACCTGGAGGCTGAGGCTAACATCACCAAGAACTTCACCATCAAGAACGAGGGTAACGGTCCTTTGACCTGGTATCTCAAGGAGAATACCAACAAGGGCACCGGCGACATCTCTCACCGCTGGGAGACCATGCCATCATGGAATACCTCCGGCGACTTGCAGAAGTCTATCGCCTTCGATGGTGAGTATTACTATACCACCTCTTCCATCGAGTTGGGTAAGTTCTGGAAGTACGACAAGAACGGTAAGTTCATCGAGCAGTTCTCTATTCCTGAGATGTATTACAAGCTCTACGACATTACCTTCGACGGCCGCTACTTCTACGGCAGTGACTGGTCTAACCGTATCTTCAAGCTCGATTTCGACAACCGCCGCATCGTGGATATCATCACCGTGGGTGGTGTTTCCGACCTGAAGATTACCCACTGTACCTACGATCCTGTCTACGACGGCTTCTGGATTGGTACCTTTACAACCATCGGATTGGTTGACCGCAAGGGTAAGTTCATCCGTAAAATGTCTGCCTTGACTTCTGATGGCAACATCGCTGTATATGGTTCAGCTTACGATGACGTAACTCCTGGAGGTCCATACCTCTGGTTGTCTGATATGACTGCCGTGTCTTCAGATAAGTTTGATAAGCTGCAGCTCCGTCAGTATGACATCGCCAAGGGTACCCTGACCGATGAGAAGCACGTATTGACCGATGTTCCTGGTTATGTACTGGGTGGTCAGACCACCGGTCAGAACTATGTCTGCGGTCTGTTCTCTTCTATGGATGTAGTTCCAGGCAAGCTGGTTCTGATGGGAACTCTCAACCAGAGTCCTAACCTGGTATTCAGCTATACCCTGGCAGAGACCAACAAGTGGCTCAACCTCTCTCCTAAGCATGGTACGCTGGAGCCGGGTGCCGAGCAGGTAATCAACGTAGGTCTCGATGCTCTGGAGGCAAAGAAGGGTGACAGTTATGCTACAACAGCTACTCTGTTCACCAACCCTGAGTTGGAAGCACAGAACATCAGCTTCAAGCTGAATGCCACATCTGAGTCTTCTACTCCACGTCCGTTGAGCTTGAAGGCTGCGCCTAAGGCAGCTTCTACCGTCCTTACATGGGCTAAGGGTAATGGTGCTGCCGTGGCAGATGGATATAATGTATATCGCAACCACGTGAAGGTGAATGCTGCTCCAGTGAAGGAGATGCAGTTCACGGATACCAAGCTGGTTTACGGCAAGTATTCTTATCAGGTGACAGCGGTTTACAATGGCAAGGAGTCGGCAAAGAGCGATTCTGTAGTAGCCTTCGTCAACGAGGGCGCTCAGTATTATGCTCCTCTCAACCTCACTTCAAGCATCAAGAACAACAAGAATGTTCACCTGAACTGGGATTCTCCATTGGTAGAAGCTGCTCACCGTGACACCATGAGCTGGGCTACCGGCAAGCACGAAGATGAGCTGGGTCTGGCTTCAGGCGGTTACTTCTTCGCAGGTGCCAAGTGGGATGCTGAGGATTATGTGCCTTACCGCAACAAGAAGGTTTCTTCTGTTTCCATCCAGTTGGTTAACACGGTTACCTATCTTGCACCTCGTATCTACGAGGATGGCAACATCATCTACAGCAAGAAATATAGAGGCGAAATCAAGTATGACGGTTCATTCACCGATATTCCATTGGATAAGGATATTATCCTGAAGCCAGGACATTCTTATATCTTCGCATTCCAGATCATGAACGATGCGGATGTACATCCTCTGAGTCTCGACGACAGCAAGGCTGTTGACGGCAAGGGTAACCTGCTCTCTGTGGATGGAAAGAACTGGTTTACTGCAGCTGAGTCTGCCATTAGCGGTAACTTGAACATCCGTGTAAACGTGGCTCCTAACAGCAACGATACTGAGGAAACCCCTGTGGGTTACAACATCTATCGTGATGGCGTGAAGGTGAACAGCACTCCTGTGGCTGGTCAGTCATTCGATGACGTTCTCTCTAACGCAGGTACCTACAGCTATCAGGTAACATCTGTATATGCTGATGGCGGTGAATCTGAGCTTGGCGGCAAGACTTCTGTTGAGGCTTATGCCATCGAGAACCAGACGGCTCCTCATCACCTGGATGCCACTGTAACCCGCAACCGCGACATCTCACTCCGCTGGGATGCTCCTACCGTTTCAGAGATGTCAATCCCTGCAGATGTGGCTAAGCGTCCTGTAACAACCGATGCAGCTATGCCTGAGTTCGTAAGAGAATTCGACGGTGCGAAGTCTTCTATGGCTGTGGCTACCGACGGCAAGTACATCTATACCTCTATATATAACGAGGATGGTAGAATCGACGTTTACTCTATGGATGGCAAGAAGGTGAAGAGCTGCGTGGTAAGCGATATCGACGGTATCCGTAACCTGGCTTACGATGGTCAGTATCTCTATGCAGGCGACTACAGCACCAAGATTCATGTCATCAATCCTGTTACCATGAAGTTGATGAAGAGCATCGATATCTCTGAGTATTCACGCCACTTGGCTTACATCCCAACACTGGATGGCGGCAAGGGCGGCTTCGAGGTTGGTGACTGGGAGAGCAGCATCTACATGGCTAAGGATGGCAGCAAATTGGCTACAGGTCCTGTCCTGAAGGGTGCTTCCGGCACAGCTTACTACGATGGCAAGCTCTATGCTTTCGAGCAGGGCAATGAGGCGAATGCCTATACCATCGGCATCTATGATATGGCAAGCGGTGAGCGTGTAGGCTCGCTCGATATGGGCAAGTATCTTGAGATTGACAACATCTCTTCTTACAAGGCAGGTGGTATGTCTTCGTTCGTATCTCCTGAGGGCATCACTTACATGTTGCTCGCTCTGCAGCGTCAGGGTAAGGCTACCAAGTTCATCGTTCTGGATATGGGCGGCTTGAACACTGTGGCAGGTTACAATGTATATCGCAATGGCGAGAAACTGAATGGCGAACCTCTTACCCGCCGTTTCTATCAGGAAACCGTGAGCCAGGAAGGTAATTACGACTACAGCGTAGAGACCGTTTATATTGATGGTACTACTTCGGCTAAGTCGGCTGTTGCCACAGCTGCTATCGTGGCTTCTGGTGAGGCTAAGGTTCCTGAGAATGTACAGGCAGTGCAGTCAACCTACGGTTACAACGTGCTCCTCTCGTTCAAGGATCCTGATATGTACAAGGCTGCAGCTTCCGTGAACTCATTCGAGTCTTCTGTAGATGGTACAGAGGTATTCGGTGCTGAGGGCGAGAGCTACAAGTCAAACTGGACGGTAAGTTCCGACTACTCATTCGATGGCAGCAAGTCGATTGTTGCCGGTCAGAAGGCTGAGGCATTCGGTGTTGTAAAGGCAGAAAATATGAAGTATCTTCGTCTTGCAGCAAGAAATGCTGATGACCATAAGGGTAATGGTACATTCAATATCTATTATTCTGTAGGTGGTACTCACCGTGACAACTTCATCCGTCTGCAGACTGTGACAACCACAGAGCAGTGGCAGGATGTGATGTGCGAGTTGCCTGAGGGTACAGAGTACATCGGCTTGGCTAAGGCTGCGGGTAATCCAGACCAGTATATCGACGGTGTAAGCTTCTACAAGGAGGCACCTCAGACCGACTGCTACGGATTCGATATCTATCGCAACGGCGAGAAGATTACCGCATCTCCAGTACAGGGCATCTCTTATGTAGACCACAACCTGCTGATTGGTCATTATGATTATCAGGTGAAGCTGGTTACCAAGAACTCAGCCGAGAGCGAGTTGAGCGATGCAGTGAGTCTCGATCTCTATTATGACAATGGTAGTCTGGCTCCAACCACCCTTCGTGTGGAGAACAATGGAGACAGCAGAAACCTGACCTGGCAGACTCCTGCCCTGGGTGAGCCTATCTACTTGCGTTGGCACAATGGCAACTGCTACGATGCAGCCGGTCAGCCTAACGGTGGTGCCTTCTTCGCAGGAGTCAACTGGTTTGCTGAGGATTTGAAGGAATACGGTCATCTGGCATTGAGCGATGTAGAGGTTTACATCAATCAGATTCCTGATGCTCTCTATGTATTGGTATATCAGAACAACACGTTGGTTCGCCAGCAGTTTGTTCCAAGCCTGAAGGAGTATGCCTTCAATACCATTCATCTTGACGAGCCACTCCCAATCGACCCTACCAAGAGTCTCCGTGTGGCAGTATATGTAGAGCACAATAAGATTACAGTGCCTCTGGGTTACGATAAGGGCCCTGCTCGCAGTGGTCGTGGCGACCTTTATTCTTCTGATGGTATCTCATGGAGTACGATGGAGGATTCTGGTGCTGATATCGATGCCAACTGGAACATTTCCATCGGTTTGAGCCCATACGCTCCTGCCAACTCAATGAAGGCAAGAAAGCAGGGTGCAGAGGTTCTTACATTCAAGCCAAAGGCGAATGCATCTGCTGCAGCATTGAAGGTGGCTCATGTGGCTCAGGGCGCAACTTCTCAGAAGAATGCCTTCCTGGGTTACAATGTATATCTGAATGGTGACAAGCTGAACAACAGCTATATCTCTGGTAATTCATACACAGATAAGTCTTCTGTGGTTGGCAATTATCTTGAGTATCAGGTAGCAGCCGCTTATTCTGTTACGGGTGAGCAGTATTCTAACAAGGTAACTCTTGTTGTTACTGGCATTGATGGTGTAACAGCCGAAAAGCTGAAGGTTACAGTTGCCGGCAGCACATTGCGTATCGTGGGTGCTCATACAGGCGACAAGGTAGCTGTTTATGCTGCTGATGGCAAGATGGTAGCCCATAGCGTTGTTACAGATGATTACGTTCAGAACATTTCATTGTCATCATTGACAGCCGGCACATACATTGTGAAGGTAGGTCATGATACCGTGAAGGTTCGTGTATCTCGCAGATAAGATTCGGAAATAATAATTAAAAAGGGTGTGTCATGTATTGATGATGCACCCTTTTTCTATTCCGGGAATATTCATACCTCCAAGTCTTGACTGCCCTTGATGCCCTTGACTTCCCTTAGCTCCCCTTAATTCATGCAGCTCGTTTTCTTCTGAATGATGGTGCAAAGATACGGCTTTTTTCTGAAGCCGCCAAATTTCGGGTGGCGATAAGGGGCGATTTTCAGCAGCTGCTGATTCCGAATTTGGTTAATAAAACTAACTCGTATTTTAGCAAGAAAGAGAACATAGTTTTACTGCGCAAGAAACTATGAGTTCTCACCTCAAACAATCACAATAACAGTTATCACAGTTTTTCAAACCACTTTTCTAAATCTAAACCAAAAACTAACTATAGATATAATATAATAATATATATATTATTATATTATATCTATAGTTAAAAGAATTACAATTTCACCTTCGGTGTAGAATGCCCTTGAAAAAACTGTGATAACTGTTATTGTGATAGCTTTGTGATGGCTTGCATCTTACCATTATCTGATATGTTTGTACCATATCTTAAGTGTGTTATGCGAGCGTAGTGTAAAAATGCACTGCACTCGCTTATACTTTGTGTTTTTTTTTAAAAGGAAAGAGGCTTATCTCAGTTCTTTTATTGGTTCAGCTTCTCCTTCAGTTCCTTCACACGGTCACGGCTTACCTCGAATTCTACGTCTGGGAATCTACGTAGTTTTAGGATAAGCTTAGCATTCCATGTACTTTCTATTTTGACGATGTCCTCGATATTGATAAGGTATTGTCGGCTACAGCGAAAGAACATTTTGGGGTCTAGCTCATTTTCCAGTTCGTTCAGACTCTCAGGAATGTTTATTAATGAGGTGTCGCTTAGGTGAGCAATGGCTCCCTTGCCGTCTACCTCCAGGTAGCTGATGGCAAAACTGTTTACTATCTGAAATTGATCACCTTTTGGTATAAGGAATCGCTCGCGGTATTGCTTGGCAGGAGGCTGAAGCATGGCAAGGATTTTGTCAATCTCGTTTTCTGGAGATAACATTTTCTTGGCTTTCTCTAGAGCTTCTCTAAGTTCTTCCTCTTCCACAGGCTTCTGTACGTAGGCAATGCCGTTGCTCTTGAAGGCTTTAAGCGCATACTCGTCGTAGGCGGTAACGAAGATTACTGGCATCTTGGGACGTACCACCTCAAAGGCATTGAAGCAGGTGCCACCATTAATTCGTACGTCGGAGACGAGTAGATCGTAGTGCTCCTCATTCTGCAACGTATCTCTTAATTCTGCTACATTAGTAATTGGACCTGTTATGTCATAGCTGGCATCTATCTTTAAGAGCATCTTCTTGAGATAGTTGTACATTCGCTTTTCGTCTTCTACGATTAATATTTTTATTGCCATGTTTGTTCCTTTTTTTATATTATTACATTTGTGCCCCTTTCGTATTATATAACTTGATTTTATGCATATTATTGTGTATGTTACAATTATTCAAGTTCTTTTGTCTTCTTGACGATAGGTATCTGTACCGTGTAAGTAGTATCGGATTGCAATATGATAGGAATCTTGTCGGTGACCAACTTGTATCGGTCGAAGAGATTCTTGATGCCGATGCCAGTTCCTTCTTCCTTGCTATATCCGATTTTCGTATAAGGGGCAAGCTCATTACTTACACATACGAAGTCATCATCTCTATAGATTCGGATGTGTAGCGGATGTTCCTCAGAGTGCTGGTTGTGCTTTACTGCATTTTCTACCAGAAGCTGAAGGCTGAGGGGAAGTATCAATTCCTCGTCATCGTGGCAGATGTTGCTGGCAATATCAAATACGAAATGATTCTTATATCTCATTTCTATATGTTTACAATAGTCTTGTATGAATTTCAAGCCATCTCGTAAGGTAATAGAATCTTGGTCAATATGTGCCACGATGTATTTATAGATGCGAGAGAGCCGAGAGGTGAAGTCTAGTGCTTTTTGAGGATCCTCTACAATGATGCCGGATAGTGTGCCAAGGCTATTGAACATAAAGTGAGGGTCGAGTTGTAATTTCAGGGTGTTGAGTTGTGCACGTGCCGTCTTCTCTCTTTCGCTCTTTATGTCCTCAGTCAGCGTTGTTTTTTCTTCATTTCTTTGCTTGATGATATTGCCACAGGCTTGAATAATAGAGACGGATGATACCAGAACACATACGATGAGGTGGATGTAAAAACCATCTGTTTCATATATTCCTCCTGTTCTTGTCAGTTCAATCCATAGGCAAATTGGAATACATATTGACCATGTAATCAGGCAGAATATCAATATTTTGTTGATAGTGATATCTCCTTGCAAGAACTTTTTGGTAGTAAAAAGGCATGATTGGTATGTGAGTATGCCTAGTGCGCCAAATTCTATGTCATAAACCCAGATATCAAAGATAATCCACCAAAAGTTATTTTCACTGGATATATTCTTACCACTTATGTAGAGGATAAGGATATATAACATAGTTGCAGCTAGAGAGAGTCTACTATTGCCAGGCTGGCTGCAGAACTTATTCAGTTGAATGAAGAATTCTTTTCTTGTCATAGCTTCTTTTTTCCTGCAAAAGTACGAAAAAAAAGTCAGTCGGCAAACTCTTGTGCCGTTGAATCGTCATATTCATGGTGCGAATGGGGATATATAGAGGGTTAATCGTTAGGTTCAGGCTTTTCACGGCTTACGCTATCAAAATGACGATTGAAAGCGTAAGAATGACGAATCGTAGAAAAGGTTTTTTGCAGGAAAAGGAAAAACCAATACCTTTGCACCAGTTAAACAAAGTATGAATCATTTAAAACAATTGTGATTATGAAAAAGATTATGTTTTTATTTAGTATGATGTTTGCCATCATGTTGGCGATGTCATCTTGCTCTGCAGAAGAGCCAGAATTGTCGGAGATTATTGCCGTAAATCAGATTAATAGTCTTACTTTAAAAAAGTTACAGGAGTATAATGAAGTGTTGATGGCACAGAAACCTGTAAACGGTAAAGATTTTAAGAGTGAAGTAGAGAAACAAATGGTTATTCTCAACAATTTTGTCAGAAATGGTCAGTATGATGTGGATAACTACATGAAAGCGAATCCCATTGGTGATGTGAAGGTGGAGAATACCATTAAGGAATACTTCAAACTTTTCACTACTTATCCCGAAAATGTAGATGATTTAGTAAGAATTACCAATGATTATGTCGAAATTATTGAGTTGAACAATGAGTTTAATGATGATTAAAAGGCTATGATATATGCTGGTTTGATGGTGTTAATCTATAGTCCTCAAATTTGGGATGGGTTCGAATAAGTTATACTTAAATGGGATTTCAGGCGAGTGTAGTGCAAAAATGGCACTGCACTCGCTTATACTTTGTAGCCTTAATAGAGATATTTCTATCTATTTTTTACATTTTGTCTACTTTTTCTTACTACAAATAGAAAAAAGTGCATATTTTTGCAGATTTTATGCAAAAAAAAAGATAATATTTCATATTTTTATTGTAATTTTGCAGCCGATATCATAATATTACATAATAATTTTAAATTAAGACGAGAAATTATGGAAAAAAGACTCTCGCTCTTCTTTGTTTGTCTCTTGATGAGCATCGGAGCTGCGTTTGCCCAGATTGACGTATCTGGAACCGTAATATCTGCGGAAGACAATGAACCGGTTATCGGTGCCTCTGTCCTGATTTCAGGAGGAGCTGCCAGTAAGGGTACAGTCACGGATATTGACGGTAAATTTAAACTGAATGTTCCTAACGGAACTAAACTCGTGTTTAGCTACGTGGGAATGAAAAGTCAGACATTGGCTGCTACTGCCAACATGAAGGTGGTACTTCGTCCTGAAGCACAGTTGCAGGAAGTGGTGGTGACTGGTTTGCAGAAAACTGACCGCCGCCTCTTTACCGGTGCTACCGACCGAGTAAATGCCGAGGAAGCTAAATTGAATGGTGTTGCCGACATCAGCCGCTCTCTTGAGGGTCGTGCTGCCGGTGTATCCGTGCAGAACGTGAGTGGTACCTTTGGTTCTGCTCCGAAGATCCGTGTGCGTGGTGCAACATCTATCTATGGTTCATCCAAGCCTCTTTGGGTGGTGGATGGCGTTATCATGGAGGACGTATCCGACGTGAGTGCCGACGACCTGGCTTCTGGTGATCCGGAGACCCTGATTTCTTCTGCCATCGCAGGATTGAACTCTGATGATATCGAAAGTTTCCAGATCCTGAAGGATGGTTCCGCTACATCTATATATGGTGCGCGCGCGATGGCAGGTGTCATCGTCGTTACTACCAAGAAGGGTAAGCAGGGACAGGCTCACCTGAACTATACCGGTGAGTTTACTACCCGCCTGATCCCGTCTTACGGCAATTTCGATATTCTCAACTCTCAGGACCAGATGGCCATCTACAAGGAGTTGAAGGATAAGGGATGGCTCAATCTTTCTGATATCCTCAATGGCAGCGACTATGGTGTATACGGAAAGATGTATGAACTGATCAACACCTACAACAGCACCACTGGTATGTTTGGTCTCGCCAACACCCAGGAGGCTCAGAATGCCTACCTGCAGCAGGCGGAGTATCGCAATACCAACTGGTTTAAGCAGCTTTTCTCTTCTGCCATCATGCAGAACCACTCTGTTAGCTTGAGCGGCGGTACCGAGAAGAGTAACTACTACGCTTCACTTTCTGCCATGGTTGACCCAGGATGGTACAAGGACAGCAAGGTGAACCGTTATACCGTGAGCATGAATATGACCCATCATATTCTGGATAATCTCTCTGTCAACTTGATTGGTGGCGGTTCTTACCGTAAACAGAAGGCACCAGGTACTCTGGGACAGGATGTGGACGTGGTATCAGGTCAGGTGAAGCGTGATTTCGATATCAACCCATACTCTTACGCCCTGAACACATCACGTGCGCTGGATCCTTATACTTATTATCATGCCAACTATGCAGCATTCAACATCCTGCATGAGCTGGAGAGCAACTACATCGACCTGAACGTGGCTGATGCCAAGTTCCAGCTGGAGTTGAAGTGGAAGCCTTTCAAGGATCTGGAACTCTCTACACTGGGTGCCATCAAGTATAGCACTTCTTCGCAGGAGCACAACATTCTGGAGGATTCAAACCAGGCGTTGGCTTACCGCGCCATGGACAACTCGTTGATTCGTGATGCCAACAAGCTGCTCTTCACTGACAAGGACGACCTCTATGCCCTGCCAGTATCCGTGCTGAAGCAAGGTGGTATCTACCAGCGTACAGAGAACCGTATGTTGGACTATGACTTCCGTGTCACAGCCAACTACAACCATACTTTTGCGCAGAAGCATATCGTCAACCTCTTTGGTGGTCTTGAAACTACCGGCATCAGCCGTAACCGCAGTTGGTTTAACGGTTGGGGTATGAACTACCGCGGCGAGACTGCTTACTTTGAGTATCTCTATTTCAAGAAGTTGGACCAGGAAAACTCCAACTACTACAGCCTGCGCAACACCGATTCACGTAGTGCCGCATTCTATGCCAATGCAACCTATTCCTTCAACGGAAAGTATGTTGTGAACGGAACAGTCCGCTATGAGGGTTCTAACCAGATGGGTCGTACTACCAAGGCACGTTGGATGCCTACATGGAACGTGTCTGGTGCCTGGAACGTACACGAGGAGAGCTTCTTCCCTAAACTCAAACCATTGTCAAGCCTCACCTTCCGTGTGTCTTACAGTTTGACAGGTACTCCTCCTGATGCATCTTACTGCAGTGCGCTCACCAAGCTCTCGATGAATACTCCTTACCGTCCTACAACTACCGACAAGGAGTTGGGATTCGTGGTAGCAGCACTCGGTAACGATGAGCTTACCTACGAAAAGAAGAACGAGTTCAACTTCGGTGTGGATGCAGGTTTCTTCAATAACCGTCTGAACGTGACATTCGATGTATATCAGCGTCGCAACTTCGATGAGATTGCTCCTGCCGTTCACCAGCTTTATGGCAAAGCCTATGCCAATGTGGGTTCCATGAAGTCATGGGGTGAGGAGTTGAGCATCTCTTCTACCAACGTGAAGACCAACGATTTCAGCTGGCAGACCAGTCTGATCTACTCTCACAACCGCACGAAGATTACCGACCTCTTCAATCAGGGTCGCGTCATCGACCTGGTTCAGGGTAACGGTTTTGCGAAGCAGGGTTATCCAGCCCGTGCCTTGTTCTCAATCCCATTCGTGGGCATCAACGAGAAGGGATATCCAGTATGCATCAACGAGAAGGGCCAGGCTACCGTGGGTGACCTCAACTTCCAGAATCGTGACAATACGGACTATCTGATTTACGAGGGTTCTACAGACCCTATCTACAATGGTTCCCTGGGTAACACCTTTAACTATAAGGGTTTCCATCTGAACCTGTTCCTTACATACGCCTTCGGCAACGTGGTGCGCCTTGACCCGGTTTTCAAAGCCAAGTATAACGACTTGACATCAATGACCCACAACTTCAAGAACCGCTGGATGCAGCCTGGTGATGAGAATGTTACCAATGTGCCTGGTGTACTGAGCCGTTATGAGTATGAGCAGAACCATACATTGCTGGCCACAGCCTACAATGCCTACAACTATACTTCTGTGCGCACAGCCAAGGGTGACTTCATCCGCCTGAAGGAGATTTCACTGGCATACGATTTCCCACACCGCTGGTTCGAGAACTCACCAGTGAACAACATCTCATTGAAGCTTCAGGCTACCAACCTCATGCTGCTCTATGCAGACAAGAAGCTGAACGGTCAGGATCCTGAGTTCATGAATGCGGGTGGTGTGGCTTCGCCAATGCCAAAGCAGTTTACTCTTACATTGAAACTTGGACTTTAATTATTGTAGAAAATAAAAATGAAAATAAAGAAATTATATATCGCCATTGTAGCGTTGGCACTGTCGGCTGGCATGACTTCCTGCAACGATTATCTGGACAAGCAGCCAGATAGCCGTCTGGACCTGCAGAGCCCTACCGATGTGTCGAAGCTTCTGGTTAATGCCTACCCACAGGTGCATCCAGCCTATCTGCTGGAGATGTATTCTGACAATACCGATTGTAACCTGAATACCGGTTGGGATGCTGCCAGTCGTTTCCAGCAGCAGGCATACGAATGGGACGACATTACAGAAACCAGTGATTATGAGGCTCCTTCTACTTATTGGTCAACCTACTATGATGCCGTCACCACAGCCAATATCGCTTTGGAACACATCAACAGTCAGGCAGACCAGAGCTCTTATTCTGCCCAAAAGGGTGAGGCGCTCCTGTGCCGTGCCTATGCCATGTTCCAGATGGCCAATGTATTCTGCATGGCTTATGATGAGACCACAGCAGCCACAGACCTGGGTCTCCCTTACCCTGAGGTGGTTGAGACCAATGTACACGTGAAGTACGACCGTGGTACCCTTGCCGAACTCTATGCCAAGATTGACAAGGATTTGCAGGAAGGCTTGAAGCTGGTAGGTTCTACCTACGACAAGCCAAAGTTCCACTTCACATCAACTTCTGCTGCCGCTTTCGCAGCCCGTTTCTACCTCTATTACCAGAAGTATGACAAGGCTGTGGAGTATGCCAACAAGGTATTGGGCAGCAACGCCAAGGGTATGCTGAGAGACTGGAATGCATGGGGATCGCTTTCTGCCAACAAGCAGATTCAGCCTAATGCCTACATCGGGTCATCTGTGAAGGCAAACCTGCTGCTGCAGGTGGTTGCTTCTGAATGGGGAGCCATCGGAGGTCCGTTCCAGTATGGTGACAAGTATGCACACAGTGCCATCGTAGCAACCAAGGAAACCGTTCAGTCAGAAGGTCCTTGGGGCATCAGCGACAAGGTGTTCAACTACACCGTGTTCTCTAATGCATCTCTTTCAAAGTATATCGTACGTAAGATTCCTTACGATTTTGAGTATGCTGATATCCAGGCAGGTATCGGTACTCCTCACGCAGTATATGCAGAGTTTACAGCCGATGAGACCCTGCTCGTAAGAGCAGAGGCACAGGCATTGCTCGGTCATTATGCAGAGGCTCTGAACGATTTGAACACCGAGTTGGCTGCCTTCTCAAAGACGGGCGTGCAGCTTACCCTGGATGACGTGAAGAAGTTCTACAGCGATGCAGTTACCGCTTATTACACTCCAGAGAAGCCAACTCCACGCAAGGCATTCCACACCAGCTTCGCCATCGACAAGGATACAGAGGAGCCTATGCTGCAGTGCATCCTTCACCTGCGCCGAATCATGACAGTTCACGAGGGCTTGCGCATGCAGGATGTGAAGCGCTACGGCATCACCATCTATCGCCGTGACGTGAAGAGCAACTACAAGATTACAGACATCACCGACACCATGGAGGCACGCGACCCACGTCTCGCCATCCAGTTGCCACAGGATGTAATCACTGCAGGTGTTACACCAAACCCTCGCAATAAGTAAAAAAACATAAAGTAATAGTAAGAAATGAAACATTATATATATATGTTGATGTTGGCATTGGTGATGGGCCTGGGCTTCGTGTCTTGCTCAGACAATGACCCGGACGATCCAACCATCTTCCCTGTTACCTCTCCGCAGAGAGACAACCTGGACTTGTGGTTGCAGAAGAACTACACCAGTCCTTACAACATCGATTTCAAGTATAAGATGGAGGACATCGAGTCTGACTATACTTATACCCTGACTCCAGCCGACTCGGCAAAGTCTGCCAAGCTGGCTATCATCATCAAGTATCTCTGGCTCGATTCATACGCCGAGGTGCTGGGTCCTGATTTCGTGAAGCACAATGTGCCAAGAGTGATTCACCTGATTGGTAGTCCGGCTTACAACAGCAACGGAACCATAGTTCTGGGTACTGCCGAGGGCGGCTTGAAGGTAACACTCTACATGGTGAACAACCTGACCGATGCCATGCTTGAGAGCTATGCATCGATGACTCAGTATTACTTCCACACCATGCACCACGAGTTCACCCACATTCTGAACCAGAAGAAGCCTTACGACACATCTTATAACAAGATTACCGAGTCGGGCTACGTGAGTGGTAACTGGTATCAGATACCAGATTCTGTGGCTCACGGCAAGGGCTTTGTTACCCCATACGCCATGTCAGAGGGTTTGGAGGACTTTGCCGAGATGCTGTCTACCTATATCACTTATACTCCTGAGCAGTGGCAGGCTATCCTCGACGATGCCAAGGAGAATGGTGGCGACGAGGCTGTTGCAGCATTGAACCAGAAGCTTGGCATCGTAAAAAACTACATGCTGGATTCATGGGACGTGGATATCGATGTGCTGCGTGCAGCCATCCTGCGTAGAGGCAGCGAGTTGAGTTCTTTGGATTTGGAACATTTAAAATAGAATAGATTTATGAAACATATATTTATAGCTATCGTTTGCTTGTTGGGCAGTATGAGCTTGCAGTCGTGTCTGCACGATGACAAGGAATTCTTCGACGAGTCGGCTGCCAACCGCATCGAGAGCACCGTTGAGAATACCCAGAAGATTCTGGAATCTTCTGAGAACGGATGGCAGCTTCATTATTTCACAGGCAAGGGAATGACCGGTGGCGGCTATACCTTCCTCATGAAGTTTGCCAATGGCAAGGTGACCGTGGCTGGCGATACAGCCGTTGCTGCACCTACCGAGCGTGCCACATCCAGTTATACTGTTGACCGCAGCATGGGACCTGTGCTCTCTTTCAACACCTATAACGACATCTTCCACTTCCTGGGAGAGCCTACATACGGCAATATAGAAGGTGAGCAGGGCGACTGGGAGTTCGTGATTACCAAGCTTACAGAAGACAGCATCTTCGTAAAAGGTAAGAAGTGGGAGAACGAGATGGTATTCACCCGCATGGCTGACGGCGTAGACTGGACTTCCTATCTGGACAGCATCGCCGACGTGCAGAAGCGCCTGGGCGTGAACTACAGCGTGGGCAATTCTTCGGATGCCAGCAAGATGGTGGAGATTAACTCCGCCACACGCCGCATTCTTTCGCGCACTGCCGACGGACAGATGGTAGAGCAGCCTTTCTATGTTACTCCTACCGGTATCCATGCCGTTAACGAGCCTGTGGCTCTGGGTGAGGATAAGGCACAGGACTTCCTGGTAAGCAAGGCAGGTGTGTTGACAGCAAAGGACAACGAGAATCTGACCTTGAATTCCTATGCTCCTGGCATCGATACATGGGTAGGCAACTGGACACTTTCAGCCATGCAGGGCTCCTGCGATATGACCATCTCGAAGGTGGAAGACCAGGAGAACATGCTGAAGGGTACATTCACCACTGGCGGATATACCTATAATATCGGCTTGAGCTTCAATCCGGAGACGGGTGCACTCAACCTGCCTTCTCAGCTGATTGATGACCCTAGCGGCAGATATCCTGCCCTGTGGCTGATGAACGCCGACCTGAATCAGGGAATGTTGCTCGGACAGGGTGGTATGAACGTGGTATGGCACGGCGTATCTCAGGAAGGTGACTTCGAGGACGATGGAACCTTGGCTTCTGAGGGCTATGCTTCTGATACATTCGTTGCCCTGGCTTGTACCGCAAAAGGAGAGCCTATCAAGGAGAACAACCAGTACGTGTTTGTCATCGAATGGTATTATCTTTCTAATTTGACTCCAAACAAATAATCAAGTAAGATGAAGAAATCTATATATATAATAGGTATGGCTGCCATGGGGCTGATGGCCTCATGCAGCAGTGACAGCGATTATCAGGCTGTGGCCGAGAGCACTATCAACGTGCTTTCTGCCCAGACTTCGCTCGGACCTAATGCCAGCGAAGGTGAAGTAACCGTGGACTGTACTCCTGCCAAGGCTTACACCGACGAACCTTCATGGCTCAGCGCCAGCATCGAGGGCAGCACCGTGAAGCTGGCTGCTCTTGCCAACGACTCACGCCAGTCGCGCAACGCCAAGCTGGTTATCAAGAAGACAGAGGCTGACTCTGTGGTAATCAATGTTTCTCAGTATGGCCTGGTGCTCGAGATGAACAAGGCTGATATGGTTTTCAGCAACGACGAGGCTACGGAGTTCGTGAAGGCATACAATTCCAACGCTGATGTGAAGGTTATTTATGCTCCTGAGTGGGCGAAGGCTTCGGTGGATACCGAAAGCAAGGAACTGAAGGTATCACTCAGCGAGAATACTACAGGTCATCTCCGTGCCGACTATATCAAGTATCAGGTGGCAGCCGTTACCGACTCTTTCGTGGTGAAGCAGTTTGACTTTGACAAGGATATTGCCGGTGAGTATGTTTATTCTTACTACGATTTCAACGAGGATGACAAGCTGGAGCAGCAGACGGTGCATGCTACATTGAGCCGCACCGAGCTTTCTATTCCTGAAATGGGACTGGTATTCCCAATCACTGTGAATGAGAAAACAGGTAGCGTGGAGACCCGCAGCAGCCAGTGCCTGGGTAAGGTGGGTAAGTACTTTATCTACGATACCTTCCTCGATGAGGAGGGCGCTTACTACATGGGCTCAGAGTCTGGAGTTATTTCTGCCACATTCAAGTTTAGTGAGCAGTATGGCACTTACGGATTCTTTGGCGGTACTGCCTATAATATCAAAAACCAGTCGGGTAACTTCCTGGCTATGATTCTGCAGGTGTTCAAGGCGAAGAGTCCTTCCAAGTCTAACTACGTGCTCGATCAAGGTTGGATGGTACAGCCATTCCTCATGGATATACCAAAGGGCGGTGATGCATCTTCTGCCAAGCGTCAGGCTCCTGCCTTGGCTCGCCAGATGGGTCCATCTGCCAGCAGTATGGCAGCCAAGCTTGCTGTATGGCAGTCGTATCGCAAATCATCTATCATAAAATAAACTTAATAAAATAAGTAATCATGAGATTATTATCTACACTTTGCCTTTCTTTGCTCCTGGGAGCAAGCGGCACAGCGGCGATGGCCTCCAGCAAGGCATCGTTTGCCAAGAAGTTTAAGAATGCTGATATCCATCGCCTGGTTTCTGTGCCAGGCATGGTGGATCGCAGCAACAGTGCTTACCAGATGCGCCAGGCTGGCTTTGCCAACATCAGCAATGCTCCTTCACGCATAGGCGACACCCCTACCAATTCGGCTTCGGGCGAGGCTTACGGATGGATTACCGGTTCTGACGGCGGCAACTGGTATTTCACCCAGAGCATCGTTTCTAGAGACTCAGTATTTAGCGAGTATTATACTGCTCACTTCCATGAGTCTTCAGAAATCACGCTGTTCGATAACAACCACAAGCAGGTGGGCTCTTTCAGCGTCAAGGTTCCTGAAGGATGGAAGCATGTACAAAACATCACTCCATACGGTCCTGTTACCAAGAAACTTTTCGATAAGGACGGGAAGTCTAACGAAATCCTGGTGGAGTTCCACGATGCCTTCAACGGCGAAAACAAGTATCTGACTCGTGCCTACGATGTCAATACCGGTGAAATCAAGTTCGAGATGGAGGGTACCGGTCTGGTATTCGATGCATCTAAGGGCTGGAACAGCTACCAGCGCCTGATCATGACTCACGAGTCTGACAGCCTGTATAACATCGATGTCATCGCTCCTCCTGCCTCGGGAAAGGACAAGTGGTACGTGGAGCATACCTTCAGCTTCAACATCGATAACCGAATCAGCTATCTGCAGGGTTCCTGCTTCAACTGTATGAACGTGGATGGCACTCCTTACTATGTTCTGGCACAGTATGAGAAGCCATATACCGATACCGATGCTGGTGATGGTAACCAGGATATCGTACAGAATCCAGACAACTTCCTGGTGTTGAGAACTTTGAACAAGAACTACAAGCAGGTGGATAGCCTCCGTGTTTCCATCAATGCTCCTGAGGGCGTTCCTTACCGTTCTGCTGCCTTCGGTCTCTTCGGCAACAACGACTTGTCTGAGGGCTACTTTAGCAACAACGGCAAATTGAACTACGTGGTAGAGCTTCTCGACTATACTCCTTCTCTGGATGCCGACCTGGCTTCATTCGCCGTTTACGATTCAGAGCATGGTAAGTTGAAGGATATCTGCGACAATGTGACAAGCAACCAGTGGGCTTTGCTGAACACCATCCATGGCAAGTCAGACCAGATGTGGTTCCTGCAGACCCTGGGTACAGGCGAGAGTGCTGGCCAGCAGATTCAGCTGGTAGATGTTCCTTCCTGCAAGAAGGCAGGTGTGTTGCCACAGAACATCGACGGTAACAACATCTCATCTAACTTCGACCGTTACCCAACTTCTGCCAATGCGCAGGGCTATCAGTATGTCATCGCTTTGGCAAATGCAGAGGGTAGCGAGGCTGGTGAGGTTCTGGCTCCTATCGCTTGGGTGAACCCTGATTGCACTATCGATCACGTAGACAGACTTAACCTGGGTACAAAGGCTGAGCTCTTCACCCCATTGCTCAACAGCACATCACTCAACCCATATCTCTTCAACACAGATGATGATATGGAATATGTATACCTTGCCAAGAAGCGCCGCGAGGATGGTAGCAACAAGCTCGACAACGTCTTGGAGGTTGCCAAGGTTGATGGCACCGTCCTGAAGTCATGGCGTGGTGATGATACTCATTCTATCTCACAGGCTGGTTTCCCTGTGATGAACGAATTGGGCAAGTATCAGATGTTCGTTGTGTTCAGCGATACTAAGAACAACAAGTATGACATGAGCTTCTACGACCTTCCTTTCACCAAGTTTGAGCAGGGTGGTAAGGGTACTGTAGAGGATCCATACCTGATTTCTACTACTGGTGACTTCCAGCAGATGGCTCTGGAGCCAACCAAGAGCTACAAGCTGGTGGCTGACATCGATATGGCGAAGGCTGCACAGTGGTGGACTCCTATCAAGAGCTTTACTGGTTCTTTGGATGGTGATGGCCATACTGTATATAACCTCGGTATCAGAACTACAGAAGGTCATGTAGGTTTGTTTGGCTCACTCGATATCAATGGTGTTGCCAAGAACTTGATTTTCGTGAACCCTACTGTTGATGTAACCAATACCAACCAGTATATAGGTGTGTTGGCTGGTGAGACCAGCTATTCTACTGATAGCAATGCTAAGGGTGCCAATGTGGATAGTGTATTTGTTTATGGTGCCAAGATTGCCGGCGAGGATGCAATGGTTTCTGCTGCGGGTGGTCTCGTAGGTTGCGCTAATCTCTATACCAATATTGCCAACAGTTCTTTCCAGGGTGAAATCTCTTTGCCTAACTCAGAGAATGTGGGTGGTATCGTTGGTCAGACTCGTACAAGTTCTGGCGTAAATGCATGCTATGCAAATGTAAATGCCACAGCCAAGAGCAATCTGGGTGGTATCGTTGGTATTGCAGGTTCTATTCAGGATAAGTGTGCGTTCTCCAACTGCGAGGTTCGCGGTAAGTTGACTGCAGAGAATACTGTAGGTGGTTTCATCGGTGATAATTTCTTCAACGGTATCTCTAATGTGATCAGCCATGCTGATATCGTAGCAACCAGCAAGTCTGCCTGGAACGGATATGCTGCAGGTGGTATCGTTGGTGTGATGGAGAGCGCCTGGAATGGTGGTGCCGGTTATGTAAAGAACTGCGTCTTCGACGGCTCTATCAAGGCTTTCGAAAATGGTGAAGAGGTAAGCAACCCTGCTACTACTCATCAGATTGCCGGTAGAACAATCGCTGATGAGGACTATGCTGCGGGTGAGACTCCTAAGACAGAGACTCGCTTTTCTAACAACTATACTGCCAACAATGTGGGCAACACTGATGCTGCCAGCGTTGAGGGTGCCTTCAAGGCAGCCAAGGAAATGAACAAGGACTTCTTCGCAGGTTTGGAGTATGCTTACGGAAGCACTCTCGCTGAGCCTTGGAAGGAGGACGGAAGCAAGGTTCCTACTCTTTACTTCAACAATATCGCAAAGGCTCTCGCTGTTAGCGCAGATGATGTAACTGTAGGTACTGACGATAAGGGCGCTGTTGTAGTTAAGGTTTCTGTATATGGTATGGAGAACCCAGACCTGGAGTCTGACCTGGAAGTTTCTGCTGTTGGTAATGCTACTGCTACTCTTGGTGAGGCTCATGGCAACAGCATCGACCTGGTTATCAAGGGTACGAAGACGGGTATCGGTGAGGTTACCGTTAGCTTCGGTGAGTTCTCTGCTACAATCAATGTAACAGTTCTCAAGAACTATGTAAGCGGTATCGAGAACGTAGAGGATGCTGCGGCTTTGGTTATCAAGGCAGCTGACGCTCAGATTTCTGCCGAGGGTGCTGACGCTATCTATGTTTACAGCGTAAACGGCAAGCTCGTAGGCAAGACTTCTGGTGCTGCTTTCAGCACAGCAGGTTTGACCTCTGGTCTCTACATCGTAAAGGCAACTGATAAGGCTGGTCATAAGGCTACAGCCAAGTTTGTTATCAAGTAAGTATGAAAAAATTAATCATATTCAGTTTATTGGTGGTCTGCTTTGTGCAGGCCACCTTTGCTATTCCTGCTTATCCGAAACCTTTGAAGGTGAAGCAGGCTGATGGCTCCTGGATCACCATCCAGATGCATGGTGATGAGCATGGCCATTATGTGATGACTTCCGACGGTATTCCGCTCGTGTTCAATGCCCAGCTGCGAAACTACGAGTATGCCGACTGGAAGAATGGTGAGGTGCAGGCTAGCGGCATCAAGGCTACAGAGGCTTCTGACAGAAGTGCTCAGGTCAAGAAGTTCATCGAAAGCCAGGACAAGTCTGCCATCTTGGAATCTTTCAAGCGTGCCCGTCTGCAGCAGTTGCAGCAAGTCTTCTCGGCTCGCAGAAATGCTTCTCTAAGAAACGGCATCAATTCTGCGTCCCCGCTCTCAGCGGTTTCATCGCTGGTCTCCCGTTCCTGCAGCAATCCGCAGGAAGAAAAATTAAATAATTTCCCTACCACAGGCGAAGTTCATTCATTGGTCATCTTGGTGCAGTTTGCTGATACGAAGTTTTCTACCGTAGGTAGCGATGCGCATCAGTTCTTCAACAGTATGCTCAATGAACCGGGTTTTACTTATAGCAATGGTGCCAACGGAAGTGCGAGAGATTTCTATGTGAACAGCTCCAATGGCAAATTCCAGCCTCAGTTTGATGTCATCGGCCCTGTAACATTGCCAAAGAAGTATTCTTATTATGGAGCCAACAAGGGTTCTTCTACGGATAATCCGGTAGCCCTGGAGGAGTTCGTGAGAGAGGCTTGTACTCTTGCCGACCCATTGGTGGATTTTTCTCAGTATGATCACAACCAGGATGGCTTCGTCGACAATATCTACTTCTTCTATGCCGGAAAGGGTGAGGCTGATTCGGGTGATGGCAATGCCATCTGGCCACATTCTGCCTATTATGCTGATATCGCCAAGGAAGCTGGAGCTACCCAGAAGTCGCTGAAGCTGGATGGCATCGAGGTGGGTAACTATACCTGCAGCAACGAAATCAATGGTACCGTCATCAAACCTCAGCCTGCGGGCATCGGTACCTTCGTGCATGAATTCGGTCATGTGCTCGGCCTTGCCGATCATTATGATATATATTATGGTATGGCAACCTTTACCCCTGGTTCCTTCGATACCATGGATAGGGCTTCCTACAACAACAACGGCAATACGCCTGCGGCATTCTCTGCCTACGAGCGTGCCTGCCTGGGATGGCTCGACCTGACCGTGTTGAACAGCGGAGTGGATACCCTCAATGTTCTGCCTGATCTGAACGACAGCAATAAGGCATACGTGGTGCCTGTGGGTGGAACCAACGATGAGGAATACTTCATCATGGAGAACCGCCAGCAGAAGGGATGGGATGAGTTTATCCCTGGCCATGGCATGCTGCTCTGGCATATCGACTTCGATGCCAAGACTTGGGAAAAAAACGAGGTGAACATCACGGGCTCTCATCAGCGCATTGATATTGTTGAAGCTGATAACAAGCGTACCGACAATAGCCGTACGGGAGATCCGTACCCTGGAACTTCGAAGGTAACCCAATGCGATTTGACTTCCTGGTCGGGCGGCAAGGTGATGTCGCTGGATGATATCGAGGAGAAAGATGGCATCATCAATCTTATGCTCGGCGGACTGGACCTGAAGCTGAATACGCCGGAAGTGAAGGTTACCGAGGTGAAGGATAGCAGCGTTGTGGTAGGATGGGCTGATGTGCCTGTTGCCAAGAGATACGTATTGAACATCTGCTCTGTGGTGGATGGCAAGAAAGAAGTTCTGCCGCTCTATGATAATAAGGTATATACCGAGGCGCAGTCTTCTCTCCCTATCGAGGGCTTGAAGCCTGAAACCACCTACGAGATGACCTTGAAGGCTGATCGCGGATCTTATTCTTCTGACGTCTACACCCAGCAGTTCACAACCACCGCAATACCTTTCAGCAAGTATTATGTGACGGACGTGAAGACAACAGCTGTGGATGAAACGGGCTTCACGGCTTCATGGACAGGTATGGATACGGTAGACGATTACGTGGTGACCTTGTATCAATTGGTTTATGCTTCAGAGGCAACCCAGAAGGGCTATGACTTCGGCAATGAACTGGAGGGCATGCCATCACTTTGGGAAACCAATGGAAACCTGAGCATGACTTCGTATGGCGAGGAAGTGCCTTGTCTCCGTCTGAACAAGATGGATTCCTATCTGAAAATGGCATCTGCCAAGGAACGTATCTCTTCTGTGAAGTTCTTCGCCAAGTCTTCTTCTTCAACCAAGGCAACCTTGGCAGTAGAGGCTTATCAGGATGGAGAATGGAAGCAGATTGCCGCCTTGCAGGGTGGTGCCGACATGGCTTCGGGCAATACTTACAGCTATGAATTGCCGGAGTTGGCTGATTCTGTGAGACTGAAAGTCATCCAGCGTACTTCCGGTGCCTTCTATATCGATGATGTTCTTTTGGGATGCAATGCCTTGATTCACGAGCCTGTGGCAGCTTATCAGAAGGTTTCTACCAATGGTAAGACAGAGTTTGCATTCTCCGGTCTGGAATCAGGATCCACCTATGCTTTGGTAGTAAACGCCAAGAAGGAGGGTGAGCTTTCTTACGATTCAAAGGAACTCATCGTGGTACCTGCAAGTTCTACGGGCATTGGCTCCATCACTACTGACTACACTGATAAGAGTCAGATGAGATGTTACGATATCAATGGTCGCCTGGTATCTGCCAAGGAGATGCGTCACGGCATTTATATCGTGAAGCAGGGAAACAAGGTTTATAAAATCGTAAAATAATATTTTTTAGTATTAACATTTTAAAAGAGAGTAAAAATGAAGAAACAACTACTTTTTGCCGCTATGCTCATGTTGAGCGCAGCACCAGCAGTTTCAGTATCAGCTGCCCAGCCATTTGCCGCAGCTGCAGAAGAGGGTCAGACACTTGCAACACAAGAGCAGTATGATGCACTGCAGAAGTCTATCAGTGACTTGCAGCAGAACATCGATGCCATGTTGAAGGACATCAACGAGAAGTATGCGGATGCAGAGGATACCAAGGGCTCGTTGGAATTTAATAAGAATTCCCTTGATGACATGGCTGCTGAAGTGAAGGGTAAGTTTGGAGCAGAGACACTTACTGTGGCAGAGGTTGAAAAATATCAGGCTACTGTAGCAGAGATGGCTGAAGGTCTCAAGGATGCAGTGAAGAATGCAGAGCAGGAGGTTTATTCTTTCCAGGTGAATACTCATTATCAGGATGCTTCTATGCATAAGTCTGAATGTTTGGGAAAGGTTCCTGAGAACGTGCAGAATTATTATGCGCCTTCTTTCGATGACCTGGATGCCGAGATGATGCAGGTTTACATGCCTGTCATGATGGGTGGTCCTATCGAGTCTGCAGAAAAGGCTAAGGAGATGTGTGCTCAGTTTGATGCCATCAGTGCAAAGGCTGATTCCCTCTTGGCTTCTGCGAAGCTGGCAGGAACTTTGGTGGATTCCATCACAGCAACACTTGATTCATTGGGTGCAGAAATAGCTAAGGTAAAGAAGGATTTCCCTGAGTACGATCTTTCTATGATTCAGGAAAGTGCTGAGTATTGGAAGAAATTTGCTGCTGAGTTTACTCAGGCTCCAGCCGAGGGCGCAGCTCCTTATACAGAGAAGCAGATTGCCGGATATGTTGAGAATTTTGGCTATTTCAAGGATAGTGCTTTAGGTGTGTATGCTGAGGCTCAGAAGGATGAATGGATGGCGCAGTTTAATGCAAAGTATTATCCTGCTTCTCAAGAGATGGATAAGTTGCTTTCAACTCTTGATGCTCAGTGCCCAACAGTGGGAAGTAAGTACTTTACTCAGTTGGATGACCTCAATGTGGAATTGACCCAGATGTACATGGTACTTTATCAGGGTGAATTGACTCAGGAGACTTTCGACAAGATGATGGCTAGAATTGACGCTATCCTGGTTGAGGCTCAGAAGATCGTAGATGAGGCTATTGAGGCTGAGAAGGTGGCTACCGGCATCAGCGATATTACAGTTAACAAGACTGTTAAGGCTGGCAATGTTTACTCTCTTGATGGCAAGCGTGTAAGCAAGTCTGCCAAGGGGCTTGTCATCATCAATGGCAAGAAGGTGGTTTTGAAGTAATTCAAATCTCTCGTTAACCCAGAAAAATGGGTTTAGAATAAGCTTTAGATAAGCTCCCTCGGCAAAAGTGCTGAGGGGGCTTTTTTATTGCTCATCATGAGTAATAAAGCGTAAATTGAGTTAAAGATTCATAAAAGATGGGGTGCAGGACTCGTAACATTCACATAATCAAATAAAAATGTGTAATTTTGCAGTCCGATTATTTCGGGGATACAC